>CAJHVQ010000599.1_pt1 | contig 12493 bp, 13 predicted proteins | sample 9196941 | NCBI WGS metagenome assembly CAJHVQ01 (sample SAMEA7706167, study PRJEB36976) | symbiont metagenome | biome: Marine hydrothermal vent biome [ENVO:01000030]; feature: Bathymodiolus gill tissue material [ENVO:01001393]; material: Bathymodiolus-dominated oceanic mussel reef... | reverse complement strand
AACAATTCGGAGTAAAAAATTATGAGTAAAAAACGAACAAACTATTCATCAGCATTCAAGACTAAATTAGTTCTTGAGCTGCTGCAAAATGAAAGCACTTTGGCGCAGATTGCCAGCAAGCATAACATCTTGCCACAAAACCTAGTGAACTGGAAGAAGATCTTCCTTGCTAACGCTGAGATTGCTATGGAGCCATCTAAAGCAGTTAAAGAATACAAGGAAGAGCTTATTAAATCACAAGAGCAAAACGAACATTTAACCACGCTAGTGGGCAAGGTAACTGTTGAGAAGGAGTGGTTAGCAAAAAAGCTAAAAAGCTTGGGCTCATCTAAACTAAAGCAGTTGATTGATCTCAAGCCTACTACAGTCCATTCTTCATCCTCTTCTTTATCCATTAATCAACAATGTCAACTACTTGGCATTAACCGCAGTGGCTTATATTATAAGCCACGCGTTAATCACACCAAGCAAACCATTAAAAATCACATCACCAAAGTATTTGAAGAAATACCCATCTACGGTGAGAATAAGGTGCATAAGCAGCTTCTGGAAGATGGTTACAAGGTAAGCTTAAATACGGTAGTACGCTACCGTCAAGAACTAGGCTTGCAAGCCGTACTAGCGGTTAAACCTATTAACACGACAACACCAATCAAAGCGCATAAGAAATATAGTTACAAGTTGCGAGGATTGAATATCAGCCATGCTAATCATGTATGGAGCACTGACATCACCTACATCAAGATTGCAGGCGGTATGGTTTATATGGCTGCTATTATTGATTGGCACAGCAAAGCTGTGCTATCGTACAAGATATCCAACACCATGGATTCTCAGCTGGTAATGAGTGTGCTTAACGAAGCTTTAGAGAAGTATCCACATCCAGAGATATTTAATACCGATCAGGGTAGCCAGTACACCAGTGAAGTACACACTCAAAGACTCAAAAAATTGGGTATTACTATATCAATGGATGGCAGAGGCAGAGCAATCGATAATATCTGCATTGAGCGCTTCTGGCGAAGCGCCAAAGTCGAAAGAATCTATTTGAACGCATACCAGACCATAAACGAACTAACCACTGATGTGGATGACTATATTGAGTTTTACAACAACAGAAGATTCCATCAGACATTAGATTACAAAAAACCAATGGATGTGTACCAAGAAAGTATAAAATTGAACCAGAATAAGAAGAAGGCTTCTTAGGATGTTCTATATAAGAAATTTTAAAAAGTTGTCAGAGGTTTTGGGGTGATAAAATAAGCTCTATTGGTTTATTTTCTCTCCAATGCGTTTGGTATCATTAGAGAACCAAATATAAGTTGCTTTTCCGAGAATATTTTCCTTTGGAAGAAAACCCCATGACCTACTATCAAAACTTTTAGCACGATTGTCGCCCATTACAAAATATTGATCATCTGGGACGGTGGTGTTAACTGTTGAAGATAGATTTTTATGTAACAATATTCCATAACTTTTGTTGTTAATCTTTTCTGTTTTGTATTCTAAATTATTTGAATTGTTTTGATATAAATTGAGTTTCTTATATTTTGCTTTAACGCCATTTATTGTTAATTGGTCATTATTGTAGTTAATTGTGTCTCCAGGTACAGCAATAATACGCTTAACATATGCAACATTGACATATGCTGGGTTTTTTTCAAAATTTGGATATTTAAATATAACCACATCTCCAAACTTTAAATCTGAAGAGTCGTTATCAGACAAAATAAGATCTCCATTTTCTAGCGTTGGTAGCATTGATTTAGATGCTATCTTATATTTATAACCAAAAATTCCATTTTCAGAAGCAAGCATAAGCATGATGATAATTGTAATGTAGTAGAGAACATATACATACCAACGATTGTAAGATTTCAATTGATATTCACCTTGATGTCTTGCTATTTTTATAGGGTCAATCACTGTAAAAATAAGCAACCCTATGAAGGTTATTGAATAGATAATGATTCCGTAGAATGTAGACAACCAATTAAATAACCCTAACAAAAAACAAATACTTATAAAGGTAGGTAATATTAGCAGGGCTTTTTTTAAGTTACCCACATAAAGGTGCCCAAGCCCAGGTATGATTAGCGATACAAGTCCTACAACCCATGCTTTTCTTTTTTTAATTAAATGCATCGAATATTATTTTTGTTTTGCTTAATAAGCATAAAAAATAGAAGTAATTTTAAGACATTAATTCTTAATTGGAATAACGCTAAAATCTTCCCAGTTTACAGTATCAAAAGTGATATAAAAACCGTGCAACATCTGAGATGCTTGTACTTTTAGTTCATCGGGCAGTTGCCAAACACGATTGCATTCTTGAAAGCCTGTAATATTCATAAAATTATTGGCACGAATAACCTCTTTTTTGCTCAACTCTAAATTGGTGAAAGTGGTGATTACCTCGCTGATAAATTCAGGCTTGGCTAAGTTGTAATACCCCATTTTTTCATATTTTCTAACCATCTCAATACATTTTTGTATGTGCACGGTGACTTTGTCAATATCGTAATATCCTTGAGTTAGAGAGACAATATTGTTGTCTTCAATAACAACATCTGTAATCTCTGGAAAGGCTGTGATTTTTTCGATACTCATGTTTTTATTCTAATTTTAATTAATTTATAGTGGGTGCTTTTGGTTGATAACAAAAACAGGCGTAAAGAGCATCGCTACAAACTAGTGTTTGAAATGGCGCATATCCGTAAACACCATGGCGATACCATGTTCGTTTGCCGCCTCGATCACTTCTGTATCACGCATTGATCCACCCGGTTGGATAATAGCTTTGATACCATCTTTCGCTGCGGCATCAATACCGTCTCTGAATGGGAAGAAAGCATCTGATGCCATTACCGAACCTTTAACTTTTAGCCCTTCATCAGTGGCTTTAATGCCAGCGATTTTTGCTGAATAAACACGAGACATTTGCCCCGCACCTACACCAACTGTCATCTGATTTTTAACATAAACAATGGCATTTGATTTAACGGCTTTGGCCACTTTCCAAGCGAATAGTAAGTCTTTGATTTGCTCGTTGGTTGGTTGCGTGTTGCTAACGCATTTAATATTGTTTTCATTGATAACACCTAAGTCTTTGTCTTGCACCAATAAGCCGCCAGTGACACGCTTGTAGTCCAGTGATGGCTGTGCTGCGTTCAAGTCTCCACATTCTAAAACACGAACATTTTGTTTATTTGATAGGATTTTTTTAGCCTTGTCATCAATATTTGGTGCAATGATAACTTCAACAAATTGACGCTCAATAATGGCTTGTGCTGTTTTTGCATCTAAGTCGCGATTAAAGGCAATAATGCCACCAAATGCTGAAGTTGGGTCGGTTTTAAAGGCATCATTATAAGCATCAAAAATTTTAGAGCGCACAGCAACACCGCATGGGTTGGCGTGTTTGACAATCACACAAGCAGGCTCGTTAAAACTGCGTACACATTCAAGTGCGGCGTCAGCATCTGCCATATTGTTATACGACATTTCTTTGCCTTGACATTGAGTGGATGACGCCACGCAAGCCTCAGTAATGTTTTTTTCAACATAGAAAGCAGCTGATTGATGTGGGTTTTCCCCATAACGCATTGACTGAGTTTTGTGAAATTGTAAGTTCATGGTATGCGGAAAACCATCCTCTTCTTTGCCTAAATAATTGGCAATCGCACCATCGTATTGCGCGGTGTGTTCAAAAGCTTTCAGTGCCAATTTAATGCGAGTATTTAGCATGGTATTGCCATTTGTATTGATTTCATCAATCACGCTTTGGTAGTCTGTACTATCTACCACCACCGTTACTGAGGCGTGGTTTTTAGCACTTGAACGCAACATTGCAGGACCGCCAATGTCAATGTTTTCAATCGCATCTTCTAAGGTGCAATCAGGATTGGCAATCGTTGCTTGAAAAGGGTAGAGGTTAACCACAACTAAATCAATTGGGTTAATATCATTTTGTGCCATTACATCTTCATCAAGTCCTCGGCGTGCAAGAATACCACCATGAATTTTTGGATTAAGTGTTTTAACACGACCTGCCATCATCTCAGGAAATCCTGTGTAATCCGATACCTCAATCACGGGGATATTGTTATCAGCCAAAAGTTTGGCTGTACCACCTGTGGAAAGAATTTCAATATCTTTGCTGGCTAAAGATTGTGCCAATTCAAGAATGCCAGTTTTGTCAGAAACACTGATGAGTGCGCGTTTTATCATTTATCTTTTGTGTACTCTAAGGCTTCTTGAAAACCTTTAATATAACCATACATAACTAAACAATTGTTATCACGAAAAAGTTTATCAGATACCTTAATAGAATCGTTTATTTTTTTATCAAAATTTATTTTCTTTTTGTAAGACTCCTCAAGCATTTGAAAAATGCTAAAAATATAGCGCTCAGAATTTATAGAAGGATCTCTTCTTATTATATGAGGCAGGGAAAATGCTAGTAGTTTGATGCTATCAAAAGTAGAAACATTTATTTCATATTCTTCACAATACTCACCAATATCGATCAGAGCATCAGCCATAGCGAGATGAATATTTTCTTCATTAGGAATGCTACTGTCACCAAAAATTCCGCCAGAAGAGCGCAAATGTTTAACTATTTTTTTAGTGTGTTTTAATAATTCATCTCTTTCTATTTTCATGTTGTTGTAATTTGATATTGAACCTGAATAAAAAACGCCTAGGATAAATCACTAGGCGTTATTGCGTGTTTAAATATTTTTTTAAAACATTCAAAGATTATCTAAATATTCTCTGATAGCCTCACTTTCGCAATTTTCTTTGATATAGCTCTCTTTTTTCGATATTCTTTCAAAAATAACATTAGCTTCTTGTATTTTTTTATCAATGAATGCTATATCATCATTTGATAACCCATATTCTGTTCGATAATTCATCCTAAATTCTCTTATTTGTTAAAAAATATCTACTATGCGAAATTATACACATTGCATGGTTTTTTTGTATTTTTTTATTTAAGTTTGTAAAGTTCAATTTTTTTCTTTAAAGTACCACGATTCATACCTAGAATTTTGGCTGCCTCACTTTGATTCTGCTCAACCCTATCCAAGATAAATTTAATCGTAATGGCTTCACTTTCTTGCACAACCATTTTAAGTACACCAGAAGTTTTTTCACCATCTAATTGCTTAAAATAGCGATTTAGTTTTGTATTGATACAGTCTGGTAGGTTAGTTAAGCTCATTGATGCAATTTTTGAAGTATTGATATTGTTTTTTAGAAGCGTCAATTTTACTAATTTTTGCAAAGCAAGTTTGAGGTTTATTCTTAAAATGTTGCAAATACCAAAGAATATGTTTTCTAGCGATACGCACACCAAGTCCTTCACCATAAAATTCGTGAATTTGTTGAATATGGTTGAGTGCGGTTTGTTTTTTTAACTCAGATGAGGGTGTTTTGGTGTGTATGCCAGTTTTTAAATAGTGAGCAATCTCACCAATAATCCAAGGGTTGCCCTGAGTGGCTCTACCAACCATCACACCACTTGCGCCTGTATCGTCCAACACCTGTTTGGCTTTTTTAGCAGAAGTGATATCACCGTTAGCAATCACAGGTATTTCAACTTGTGACACCACGCTAGCAATGGTGTCGTATTCTGCTTTACCATTGTATTTGTCTTCTTTGGTTCTGCCATGTACGCTAAGCATTTGGATACCAGCATCTTGAGCGATTTTTGCAATAGTAGGTGCATTTTTATTGGTGTGGTTCCAGCCTGTGCGCATTTTTAAAGTGACAGGCACATCAACACTGCTTGTCACAGCATTAAGAATATCCCTAACTAAAATCTCATCTTGCATGAGTGCTGAACCTGCGGCTTTGCTACAAACTTTTTTGGCAGGGCATCCCATATTAATATCAATAATATCGGCGCCAAATTCTACTGCTTTTTGTGCAGAAAACGCCAATTCATCTGCCTCTGATCCGGCAATTTGAATGCTAATCGGTGCTGATTCCCCTTTAAAGTCTAGGCGATATTTAGATTTATTGGTATTCAGTAAATGTTGTTGTATCACTACCATTTCAGAAGTAGTGAGCGCTGCACCTTGTGCTTTGCATAGCATTCTAAAAGGCTTATCGCTAGTACCTGCCATTGGCGCCAACAACACTTGAGATTTTAATTGATATTGACCAATTTTCATGAACACTAAAACCTTAGTAAATTTAACCTATAAATGCAACACTTCTGTGTTGTTCAGGGTGTCTTTAAAAACTCGTCAAAATAGTATCATTATCCCTATTTTATAGGGGAAAAACGATTCTATAAATCACACCCCTTGCATTTAATAGACTTGTATAAGGGGTTTTGGCAACATAGATTTTATTTTAAAGTTTTGCTTAAACTAAATGCACCACGAACTTGTCCCAAACTATAGCCAGTTGCTTTGTCATGCGGATAATGCATTTGTATTTTTTTCTTAACTTCAGCACTAATGTTTTTACCATGACACGCCAAGCAAACTTTAGCGGTGCCTTGTGCTTTTAAAAATCTAAATTTGCCATCAACCACCTCGGCAGCAAACATTTTATTTGCTTTTTCACCATTGGCAACACGCTGGTCAAATTCTTTTAATTTTGCGCTCTCCCAAGCGTCTAAAACCATGTTGGGGTTACGATTTTTCAAACTAATGCGTCTTACACTCCAGTCTTTATTTTCATTGTTAATTTGCTTGGCTATTTTCGGTGCCACGACAGCACAAACACTGACAGCATTAACGGCGCCACCTGATTTTAAAGCACTTTTTAACTGTGGCTTTAATGTGCCACCAAATTTTTTGATAATACTTATTGCTTCGCTTTTTAATAAGGGGATATCCACTGTTTCGTGATGATCAGCGTAAGAAGTTGCACTTAATAAAGTAATTCCAATGAGTGTGATTGTGATTTTTTTCATATTAAATGTCCTTTTTTTTCTAAAGATAATGATAAGTAAAAACAGCAAATTATTATACTAATTTTTAATATGCGTTTTAAGTTTTTTTTAGTTAGTGTGATTGTTTTTTAATGCGTTCTAATAAGCGTTTTTGTTTGAGTTTGGAAAGGTAATCTATAAATAAGATGCCTTTCAAATGATCAAGTTCGTGCTGAATGCAAACTGCCAGCAAATTGCGTGCTTCTAAGGTAAATGGCTTGCCATTTTCATCCAGTGCTTCAACTACAATATGGTTAAAGCGTTCAACTTCTGCATAATAACCAGGCACAGATAAGCACCCTTCGGCATGTATTTCTTTTTCTTCCTTTTTAGTAATTGTTGGATTGATAAAGCATAAAGGGTGTTTTTCGATGAGGAGTTTTTTGTTTTCGGTGTTGCGATTTTCTAATATTAATTGGTAGTCTTCACCTGAATCTGGCACATCCATCACTACTACTTGCAAATGCTGATTAACCTGAGTAGCTGCTAAGCCAATACCATCTGAGTTGTACATAGTCTCAAACATGTCTTTGACTAAGGCTTTAATCGTGTCATCTACTGTCTCAACTTTGCTGGCTTTGGTGCGAAGTTTATCGTCTGGGAATTTTAAAATAGGAAGATTCATAACTTTACTAAGGTGTTTTTAATGGTATCAGAGGTATTCGGATAGTCTTCATTGTAATGCAAACCACGACTTTCTGTTCTTGAAATTGCGGATTTAACCGTAATTTTTGCAGTGGTGATGAGATTTCTTAATTCGATTAAATCGCTTGAAACTAAGTAAAGACGATAGTATTCATCCACTTCATTTTGTATTTGCGTTAAGCGCATTTGTGCAGCGCGCAAGCGTTTATTGCTACGCACAATGCCGACAAAATTCCACATAATGCGCCTAACTTCATCCCATAAATGCGAGACCATCACTTTTTCTTTAGATGGACTGGCTCTGGATGCATCCCAATCATTAAAGTTTGGATAATCTTGTTCAAATATTTGTGTATTGATATGATTGGCACAAGCTTTGGCGAATACCACACATTCTAATAGTGAGTTGCTTGCCATACGATTGGCGCCGTGTACTCCTGTGTGTGCGACTTCACCAACAGCATATAGATTGCTCACATTGGTTTGGGCATCAAGATTGGTTTGTACACCACCACAAGTATAGTGAGCAGCAGGTACAACAGGGACAGGCTGTTGAGAGATATCAATACCAAAAGAGGTGCATTTTTTATCAATGGTTGGGAAGTGTGCTTGTATCCAATCTTTATCCTTAAAAGAAATGTCTAAATACACACAGTCAAAACCATTGATTTTCATTTCTGAGTCAATCGCTCTGGCGACAATATCGCGCGGGGCAAGTTCAGCTTGTTTGTCGTATTTATGCATAAATGCCTCACCATTTGGCAAGATGAGTTTTGCACCCTCACCACGCAAAGCCTCAGAAATTAGGAACGATTTTGCGTGCGGGTGATATAGACAAGTTGGATGAAACTGAGTAAATTCCATATTAACAATATCGCAATATGCGCGATATGTCATCGCAATACCATCACCTGTTGAAGTGTCTGGATTAGAAGTATAAAGATAGGTCTTGGAAGCGCCACCTGTGGCAATAATGGTTTGGTGAGCAATAAAACTTTCAACCTTATTACTGGATTTGTTTAGAATATAAGCACCATAACATTGTTTATCTTTTATTAGTAAATCAATGGCAATAAAGTTTTCAAAGAGACAAATATTTTTCTTTGATTTAACGCTATCTAATAAATTGGACTGGATAGATTGCCCTGTTTTATCAGCCACATGTGCCACACGCCTATTACTATGTCCACCTTCAGTGGTAAGATGGTATTGTTCGTTTTCTTGGGTAAATAACACACCTGCTGCCTCTAAAGATGCAATAGCCTCAGGTGCGTTCTCAACCATAAAACGAACGGCTTTTTCATCGCCTAAATTACTGCCTGTTGATAAGGTATCTTTGATATGCGACTTAAAATTATCCGCACTATCAAGCACTGCTGAAATACCGCCTTGGGCGTAGTAAGAGCTGCCCTCTAAGAGTTTGTCTTTAGCAATCAGCGCAACAGATAAATCCTCAGACAGTTGCAAAGCACTCATCAATCCCGCACTGCCTGTACCAATAATTAAAACATCAAAGTGGTATTGTGTTGACATTGTTAGAGCAAATACTTGTATGTTTAGATTTTTGGTTTAAAGATTAAAATCAATTTGGGTAGTAAAGTTAGATTTGCCAGTAACGCGCTCAGCATAGCAATAGCAGTAAAGACACCAAAATAAATACTTGGAATGAAATTAGACAAAGCTAAGATTAAGAAGCCCAATGTGACGGTGATTGAGGTGTAAAACATTGCCAAGCCAATTGAATTGTGTGAACGATACATCGTGGCCAAGTAGTCATGGTCTTTTGTAAATTCAGCTTTAAAACGATGAATATAGTGAATGGCATTATCAACACCGATGCCGATCGCAATGGCTGAGATAGTGATGGTCATTAAATCTAGTGGAATATTCATTAAACCCATAATGCCCAAAATAAAAATTGAGGGCAATGTGTTAGGAATAATCGCTAGAATCGACAAACTGAACGACCTAAAAATAAACAAAAACATAATAAAAATCATTATAAATACCGCAATAATGGTTTTAATCTGCGAGTCAAACAGGCTTTGTAGCATATTGTTATATAATACCAACATGCCCGTTGTGTGGAAACTGTCCTTTTTAAAGCCAATATCTTTTGCAATATAGTTCTCAATTTTTTCAATTAATACAGCGCGTTTGAGGTTTTTATTAGTCTCACGAATACGAATAACCATACGCAATTGCCCACTATCTTCGGATATGTAAGGGTCTAATACTTGCGTTTTGGCATTTTCTGGAATTTGACTTTTAATGATATTTAAAAAGAAACCATTAGGTGCTTTATCATCATTGGCACGCGTTAGTATTTGCATGAGCGTGTCAATTGAAAGCACCTTCCCTGTTTCATCTAGACTGTCTAAATACTGATGAATTTTGTGTATATCAGCACGCAAGTCTTCGTCATACCAATAATCTTGTGCTAAGTCATCAAAGATAATTTCTAGCGGGATTGTGCCACCGAGTTTTTCGTCAATCAGTGTTAGACCTTGATTAATTTCAGTACTTTCTTTAAAGTAATCAATAAAGCGATTTTCAACACTGAGCTTGTTAATACCTACGACTGAAAGCCCAATACATAACACCAAAACAACCAGTAAGTAAGTACCAAATTTTTCGCTAAATTTAGCCAAACTATGGGTAAATCCTAATTCAGTGTTGAATTTTGGCACTTGTGCTTTTGGCAAAAAACGCATAATAATCGGAAAGGCAATAAACGATAGCACTAAGGCAATTGTGACACCAATGGACATCATCCAACCAAAGTCAATCACAGGTCTAATGCCACTAATTAGCAATGAGCCAAAAGCAACAATAGTCGTTAGTGTGGTGAACAAACAAGGTTTAAGCATTTGCTCCAAGGTATTTTGAATCAGTGTGTAATAATCTAAATCAGGATTATTCTGTGCCAATTCTCGATAGCGTACCACCAAATGAATAGTCACTGAGAGCGTCATCACTAATAGTAGTGAGAAGAAATTAGAAGAAATAACGGTAACTTTCCATCCTAAAAATGCCAAGATACCCGTCATTGTCAGTGCACCGGTAATGCTAATACCAATTGGCATTAGCACCCAGCGAATACCTTTAAAGATAAGTGCCAAAATGAGTGACATCAAGGTAATAACCGCCAAACTAAAAACAATTAAATCACTACTGATATAGCCAATAATATCGGTAGTAATCATCGGTAGCCCACCTAGGAATAGATTTGCTTGATCGCGATATTTGTCAATTGTTGTACGGATTTGAGTAATAGTTTTATCTTGCAAATTGTTTTGTACTATTGCATCTTGTATGACTTGCTTTTCAATGTTTTTTAATTTCGTTAATTCTTCTTTAGAGAGTTTGTTGTTTTGCTTTTTTATACGCATTTCATTGCGTGTTTGGCGTCGTTTTTCGAATTGCTCGTTACCCTTTAATGCCACCAAAACTGCACTGGTTTTGCCATCTTTACTGACTAAATTATCCCCGTATAGAGAGGATGTTCTAAATTCTTTACTCGCAAGCGCAAGATTAGCGTTACCATTCTCAATAGAGATATTTTTAGAGGCTAAATCGGTGAGTGATAGTGGCGGTGATTGGAACAAAGGTACATCTAAAATCGTAGTGACCGATTTAATTTGTTCGATAGTTTGCAGGTCTTTTTTAAGACTTGCTAAATGCTTGAGTTGTTTTGGGGCGAGTAAATTGTCTTTAACTTGGTAACTAATGACTAGGTAATCATCAGAGCCATAATTTTTTCTAACACTTTGGTAATAACGAAGATTATTATCACCTTCTAAAACCAATGAATCACTTGAAGCGTCTAATTGAAAATTAGGAATTTGCGCGATAAAAAAAACAACAAACAACAACAGCAATACAATACTATTGCCAGGTTTTTTGATAACAGCATTATAAAAATGTTTCATAGACTTAGACCGCTAAAATTCAAAGCTTTTTATTACTTCCAAACCTTGCATTGTACTTAGGTGTGTTTCAAACAATGCTTCAGTTTCCCATTCGTGCTCGCTAATGCGGGTAATGAGTTTTGCAGTCATCGCATTACCCTTGCCTTCAACCACAAAAATACGGCCACCCACATTGAGCAAATGAAAATAACGCCCCGTGATCTCTGGTACTGCACTACCAACAATCACCACATCAAAAAAATCATTTGATTGCCAACCTTGAGAAGCATCACCTGCTGTAAGTTGTGCATTATTGATATTAAGCTCATTAAGTTTTTCCTTTGCACCATTGCTAAGCGCCTCATCGATTTCAACACTGGTGATAGATTTACAAAGCTTTGCAACCACTGCTGTTAAATAACCACTACCTGTGCCAATTTCTAGTACTGTCTCATGTGATTTAATATTAAGTGCATTAAGCAATCTACCTTCAATCTTAGGGCTGAACATTTTTGCTTGCTTGTTTAGTGGGATTTCAATATCGGCAAATGCAAGGTTCTTATATGCCTCAGGTACAAAAACCTCTCTAGGAATATCTCTCAGCGCATTATTGGCAATATAGTTGAGTCCACCCCAAGGGCGAATTTGTGAGTCAATAGAATTTTGTCTTGCTTGTTGTGTATTGTCCATATTAATTTTTTTTGTTAAAAACAATGCTTGTAATTTTAATATATTTATTGAGAGACCTTTGTATAAATAAGAATAATCATCAGAAACCCACTTTTCACCCACTTGGAGATTTTTTAAACCCAGTCTTAGTCCTGCTAGGACAAGGTTTAAAGAAATCACCAATTGGGCAAAAATTGGATTTTGCCAATCATACCTGTCCAGTTTCACCACGTTGTTCCAGTTTGAGCATTTGAACTAATGATTCTCAAACCACGCACAATCGTCATTTTAAGGGTTTGAATTTTTGCCTCAA
>CAJHVQ010000542.1_pt1 | contig 12947 bp, 13 predicted proteins | sample 9196941 | NCBI WGS metagenome assembly CAJHVQ01 (sample SAMEA7706167, study PRJEB36976) | symbiont metagenome | biome: Marine hydrothermal vent biome [ENVO:01000030]; feature: Bathymodiolus gill tissue material [ENVO:01001393]; material: Bathymodiolus-dominated oceanic mussel reef... | reverse complement strand
TTTATTATTTTTACCACATCTGTGGTGTAATGGTTAGCAAGCTTTCTTCAAGGATGGTAGATTGTTGGTTCATGCATTTATGAGTATGAGCAAAGACTGGTTGGATCAGAATCAGGATAATGTGTCTGAGTGGAGCAACATGTTTGTCTACCTGTGGAATGCTGCTTTAGTGAACTAGCACTATAAGAATCCAAATAAGTGTGTTGATCTATTCCAAAGCTGACATCATCTCATTGATTGAAGCTTGTTCTTGCCATGGTATAGCTGAAAAATTGCTCATTTGGTGCTAATTAAACAACAATTTAACACCAAAAAAAAAACTACTGGCATGTTCCTTTTATAGAATTGTTTTGTCATGAATTATAATTAGACCAGGATGTGAACCTTTCTTGTGGTCATTAGGTAATGCCTGCAGAGTGTATTTATAATCTTGAGCTTATCAATCTTTGAAACTGCTGGACATTAACCGTATATTTTCATATACATGATATACGGGCAGTTAATATTGTTTGGTATAAAATTGTTTATTGGTAATTTGGACATTTTTCGTTTGATTTAAATGGGTGATATTGTCATTATCAACAAACTGACTTTGATACTGAGGTCAGTGTGACGTCAAACACATTATGATTTTGCTGATAAAAACAGTAGCATCAGTTTTGAAGGTCTCGACATACATTATCGCTAGTATCCCTTCTTCTCAGACTAGCTACGATGCTAGTAACAATGTCTGTCTTGACTTTCAAAACTGACGCTATGCTATATTTATGACATTCAGTTATCAGATAGAAACAATTTATTCCTATAGTGATCCAGAAGGAAGTGATATTAGCACAGTAAAACTTTTGAGCAAGTTAAAATATGAACAAACAGCAACAAAAGATGACATATCTCTAGTCAAAGAAGTGTGTGCCCTTGTATCACAGAGAGGAGCATATATAGTAGCATCTGGTATATTTTTACTGTGTAGTTATTTATCTAATTTAATATTAAGGAAATATTCGGATTTTTAATCCGCTGGTTGGGCGTTCAAATCGATCATGTCCCACCATACACTATAAGGGTTTCCAAAAAAGGAAGCCCTTTTTTACGCAAAGGAGAATATAAAAATGACAGTAAAAAAAGACAAAGTCGTTGAAATGCACTACACCCTAAAAAACGATACAGGTGATGTGCTTGATTCATCAAAAGACCAAGCGCCAATGCCATTTTTGCAGGGTCATGGTAATATCATTCCTGGTTTAGAAAAAGCGATAGAAGGAATGAAGGTTGGCGAGTCTTGTGATGTTAGCGTTGAGCCAGCAGAGGCTTATGGCGAGCATCATTTTGAAGCCATTCAAGAAATTCCAAAGGAAGCTTTGCAAGGCATTGACAATCTTGTTGTAGGTATGGACTTACAATCTCAAGATGAGAAAGGTAATCCACTTGTTGTTCGTGTAACAGAAATCAACAAAGACAGTGTAATCATTGATGCCAACCATCCTTTAGCAGGGCAGACGCTGAGTTTTAGCGTTAGTATTGAAGGTATAAGAGATGCAACCAAAGAAGAATTAGAGCATGGGCATATTCACACTCATGGTGATTCTTGTTCACATTAAAAACACCAACTTTATGAGTTTAGAAGACTTCTAATTTAATAAAATTTATTGTTTTCTTATTTTATGCATTGTCCATTGTGCCAATCTCAAAATATAACACCTTATTATCAAGGTAAAAATGCCAATTATTTAAGTTGTTCTCGGTGCGAGTTGGTGTTTGTGACAAAGGAGTATCATTTGAGCGATACAGAAGAAAAATTTCGCTATGACAAGCACCAGAATAATCCTAATGACAGTGCTTATCAAGCATTTTTATCTCAAGTATTTGATCCAGTGATAGCACACATTAAAAAAGGTGCAAAAGGTTTGGATTTTGGCTGTGGACCAGGGCCAACTTTGTCGTTAATGTTTGAAAAACAAGGGCATCAAGTGGATTTATTTGATAAATTTTATGCCAATAATCCAGAAGTTTTTAGCAATCAGTATGATTTTATTACCGCTACTGAAGTGGTAGAGCATTTGAGTGAGCCCAGGTTTGAGTTTAATCGTTTTTTTACACTATTGAAAAAAGGCAGTGTTTTGGCAATCATGACGCAGATGATAACGAAAGAAACAGACTTCCCCACTTGGTATTACAAAAACGACCCAACACATATTTGTTTTTTCTCTAAGCAAACGATGTGTTATTTAGCGCAACAGTGGGGTGTAAAAATTAAGTTTTTTGCTAACAATGTTGTCTTATTTGTGTCATAATTTTCAATTAACTTATTAATGGAGCGTCTATGCGCTATTTTATAATAATTACCACGATTTTTATTTTTGCAAATGCTAACGCTTCTTTCAGTGATTGGTTTTCAGATTCTAGTAAAAAGTCTGCGCCTGTTGTTGAAAGTCCCAATATTAAAACTATTGAGAGGCCAAAATCTACCAAACAACCACTGGTCAATATCAATACGGAAGAGTTGATAAAAATTCTAGACAATGATCCAAGCGTGTTGTTGATTGATGTGCGCGCACCGTTTGAGATCAAGCATACGGGTACGATTAAACGCGCTCAGAATGTCAATATTATTCGTGGCTGGATAGAGATGCAAATTACTAATTATGCAAAAACTAAAGATATACCTATTGTCGTGTACTGTGGTCGTAACATTCGTTCGCCATTGACTGCTAGAACCTTAATGGCGTTGGGTTATACGAATGTGAAGAATTATAAGGATGGTTTTTTGACTTGGAAGCAAGAGCTTAATCCAGTTAAAGTTAGTGATTATGAACCTAATAATATTTTATACAGAAAGCCTGTTAAAGTGATTGAGAATGTTTATACAGCAGTTGGTGCAACACAGCCAGGCACTTATGAAAATTCAAATCATAATAATAATTTATCATTTATTGTCACAACTGATGGCGTATTGGTATTTAATGCGGGTGGTAGCTATCTTGTGGCTAAGGCAATGCACGATGAGATTAAGAAAATCACTAAACAGCGTGTAAAGTATGTCGTGCTTGAAAATTCTCAGGGTCATGCGATTTTGGGTGCTAATTATTGGAAACAGCAAGGCGCTACTATTATTGCACATAAAGAAGCAGATAAAGAGATTGCGAAAAAAGGCGAAGCCATTTACTTGCGTGCTTTAAGTCGACAAAAAGACAAACTCATTAGCACCGTTGTTATTCGTCCAGATGTGGTGTTTGACAAGAAGTTTGATTTGACAATGGGCGATACTAAGATTGAATTAATGCATATTGGCGCGTCACATTCGCCAGATGACATTCAATTATGGCTAGCTAAAGAGAAATTACTGATTAGTGGTGATACAGCGTTTAATGAGAGGATGTTGCCCGTATTCCCACACACTGATATTGCGGCGTGGATTAAGACTTGGGACAAGATTGAAGCATTAAGACCTGGGGTTGTTATCCCTGGACATGGTGAGCCGACTGATTTGACAACAGTTACTAAATTCACCAAAAATTATTTATCGTATATGTATGATGAAGTTGAAAAAATCTTAGAGAATGATGGTGATTTGGTAGATGCTTATCATATTGATCAGTCTGTTTATAGAGATTGGGGGACTTATCGTGAACTACATAGACAAAATGCTGCGCGTATTTTTAAACAAATGGAGTTTAATTAATTAAGGTGCCGGGCTTTTCAATTTAAGTGATTAACGCTAGATAACTTACATAGCGCTTTGGGTGGATGTCATCTGTTTCTAGTGCATTCTTAACACCGCAATTAGGCTCATTGATATGTGCGCAGTTTCTGAACTTGCATTGATTGATAAACGGTTTAAATTCTTTAAATCCGTTGAGAATTTCTTTATTGCTCAAATTATCTAAGTGAAATTCACGAACACCTGGAGAGTCAATTAAATCACCACCTGAGGGAATATGATAGAGCGTAGTGTTGGTAGTGGTGTGTTTACCGAGCTTGCTTTTGGTTGATATTTGATTGACGCGTAAGTTTAACTCAGGAATAAGCTCATTAATCAAAGAAGATTTACCCACGCCTGATTGCCCTAAGAAAATTTGCGTCTTGTCATTGAGTTGAGCTTTTAGTGTATCGATACCTGTTTGTGCTTTTACGCTTAAATAACTCACTGGATAGCCGATAGCTTCATACATAGCAAAGTCGATTTTGACTTGCTTAATATTGCTACTTAGCTCGATTTTATTGACGATAAGTCGAATGGGTAGATTTTGGTTCTCTGCAACGATTAAATAACGATCAATCAAATCAAATTGATAATGTGGCTCGATTGCTACTATCAAGCACAGTTCATCAATATTAGTAGCAATCAATTTGTTTGAACGCTTTAGTGTATTGTCACGCTTAAATAAGGCAGTAACAATGCCTTTATTGTTATCAGTTGCTTGAAAAATAACTTGGTCGCCAGCAACCGATAAATCAATATTGCGTCTAGCAGTGCATTGTACTAGGTTGCCTGAGTTGCTTTCTACCAATAGATGTTGACCATAGCGGGTAATCACCAGTCCCGTTTGTGCTTTAGCATCGGTGTCTAAGTCTTGAGAGTTGTCTGCCACCTTATTGGCTCTAGCAATACGCTCGGCTTGGATTTTTTCAAGTCGCCATTTTTGTCGACGAGTCAGAGACAAGGTGTTACTTTTTAAATTGGTAGTATTTTTTATTAAGATACTCTACGACAGATTTCTCTTCATCGGGAAACCATCCAATGCTAAAAGCTTGTACACATTTGCTGACTTGTCCAGTAAGTTTTGGCAAGGTATCCATTTTTCTATTTTTACGCGTGTAAAAATCATCATCATGTGTAATCATATGACAAGCAATACAAGATTCATTGTGTAGTTCTTTGCCCTTATTATGTATTTCCTTACCTTCATTGGCAAAGGCTGTGGTGGATAACAGAGTGATTATTAGTAATAGTTTTTTCATTATGTTACCTCTTTTAAGTGATTAATACGAATAGATGCACTGGGGTGTGAATCGTGAAATGCTGAGTATAGTCTATCTGGTGTTAATGTTGATGCGTTATCGCGATATAATTTAACTAAGCTTGATACCAAGTCATCAGCATTGGTATGTTTTGCAGCAAAGGCATCGGCTTCAAATTCGTGTTTTCGTGAAAAGGCATTGCTAATGGGTTCGATGGCAAAACTAAACATTGGCATCGTTAAACTAAACAATACTAAAGCAGCGTAGTCACTCATCTCACTAACACCTAAGCCATGGAAAAACCAAGACTGCTTGATTAGATAGCCCAACAGCGCTAAACCGCACAAGGAAGTCAGAAATGAAATAATAATTTGTTTGCGAATATGTTGGTGATGAAAATGCCCCAATTCATGTGCCAAAATTGCCTCTACTTCTTTGTCTTCCATGCCTTTGAGTAAGGTGTCAAAAAACACAATTCGTTTGTTTTTACCAATGCCAGTAAAATAAGCGTTACCGTGTGATGAACGCTTGGAGCCATCCATGACAAAAATACCATCACTTTTGAAACCTGTGCGCTCTAGTAGATTATCAATCTTAACTTTAAGTTCTTGGTTTTCTAAGGGTTTGAACTTGTTAAATAGTGGTGCAATAAAAGTAGGATAGAGCCATAACATCAATAAAGAAAAACCTGAGAGTAATAACCAAACACTCAGCCACCAGTATTCACCCATGGCATTCATCAAATATAAGATGACATATAACAACGGTGCGCCAATAACCAAAGCCAACATAAAGCCCTTAACCATATCACCAACGAGTGTACCTACCGTGGTTTTATTAAAGCCAAATTTTGCTTCTAAAACGAAAGTGCGATACAAACTAAATGGCAAATCAATGAGTGTGCCAATCACCATTAGGCTAATAATAAAGCCAACACCAATGTAGAGTGTGTCATTCATTAAAGAGCGCCAAATACCATCTAAGTAATCCAAACCACCACCTAATGTCCAAACCAATAACACCCCTGTTGAAAACAGTATCTCTAAGTGGTTAACTTTTAACTTAGCTGTGGTGTAATCAGCGGCTTTTTGATGTTGTTCTAGGGTGATTTTTTCTGCGAACTCGTTGGGTACCTTGTCAAATGAATTGAGCATAGACTTTACTTGTCGTGTGTTGAGCCACATCATTGTGACCACATAAGAGAATGTGGCTATTAAAAATATTAGGGTGAATAAGTTAAATTGCATAAATTGTAAATATAAAGAATAGTGAGTGATTTATTTTACTGATTTTTTCTTCGCCTAAGGCATTTTTATGCGTCACAGTAACGGTATAATTTAAAGATTATTTTAATTTCCTCTTGTTCGTGGCATTAATTGTTCAAAAATATGGTGGTACTTCGGTTGGCTCAATAGAGCGCATTCAAGCTGTTGCCAAAAAAGTTAAAGCCTTTGCTGATACTGGTAATAAGCTGGTTGTTAGCGTGTCTGCAATGAGTGGTGAAACCAATCGTATGACTGCATTGGCACAAGAAATTCAAGACACACCGTCTTTAAGAGAAATGGATGTTTTATTGACTACAGGTGAGCAGGTGAGCATATCCTTGCTTTCTATGGCGTTGCAACAGCTTGGTTGTGATGCGATTTCTTATACGGGATCACAAATTAGAATCACCACAGATTCTGAGCACGGCAAGGCGCGTATTAAGTCAATTGACACCCAGCGTATTCATACTAGTCTTGATGAAGGTAAGGTTGTGGTGGTTGCAGGTTTTCAAGGTGTAGATGAACAGGGTAATATCACTACATTAGGGCGTGGTGGCTCAGACACCACAGCAGTTGCCTTGGCAGCGGCACTAAAAGCCGACGAATGTCAGATTTATACTGATGTTGATGGGGTTTATACGACCGACCCTCGCATTGAACCAAATGCCAGAAAAATGAAGTCAGTGAGTTATGAAGAGATGCTAGAGATGGCATCGCTTGGCTCAAAGGTTTTGCAGATTCGTAGCGTTGAGTTTGCATCAAAATACAAAGTGCCTTTACGGGTGTTATCATCACTGATTGATAATCCGACAGGCACATTAATCACCAGTGAGGAAAACATTATGGAACAAGCAGTTATATCAGGGATTGCACACAATAAAGATGAGGCAAAACTCAGTTTAATCGGTGTGCCAGATGAGCCAGGTATTGCGCATAAGATTCTAAAGCCAATTAGTGAGGCAAATATTGAAGTGGATATGATTGTGCAAAGTGTTTCAGCGCGTGAAGGGTTGACAAATTTTGCTTTTACTGTGCATAGAAGTGACTTTGATAAGGCGCAAAAGATTTTAAAGGATGTTTGTGGTAACTTGAATGCCAAAGCAGTGCAGAGCGATAGCACAGTGGTTAAGGTATCTTTGGTGGGTATTGGTATGCGCTCACATGCAGGTATTGCCGCGCAGATGTTTGAGGTATTGCACCAAGAGAATGTGAATATTCAAATGATTTCTACGAGTGAGATTAAAATATCAGTTGTGATTGATGAAAAATATTTAGAATTGGCGGTACGCTCATTGCATAGTGCATTTGAATTAGACAAGGAATAGAAAATGACTGGATTTGATGATAGAGATGGCTTGATTTGGTTTGATGGTGAGTGGGTTGATTGGCGTGATGCTAAAATCCATGTGTTGACTCATACACTGCACTATGGTATGGGTGTATTTGAAGGAGTGCGCGCTTATCAAGCTGATAACGGCACAGCCATCTTCCGACTTGAAGAACATACCAACAGATTGTTTAACTCCGCCAAAATTATGAATATGGACATTGGTTATTCTAAAGATGAGATTAACCAAGCACAAAGAGAAGCTGTGACTAAGAATAATTTAGACAGCGCCTACATTCGTCCAATGTGTTTTTATGGCTCAGAAGGTATGGGCTTGCGTGCTGATGGCTTAAAGGTTCACACTATTATTGCTGCGTGGGAGTGGGGTTCGTATTTAGGTGAGGATAATATGAAGAATGGCTTGCGTGTTCGCACCTCAAGTTTTACGCGTCATCATGCCAATATCGCTATGACCAAGGCCAAGGCTAATGGCAATTATATTAACTCAATGTTAGCACTACAAGAAGCATTGACAGATGGCTACGATGAAGCCTTATTATTGGATGTTGATGGCTTTGTTGCAGAAGGCAGTGGCGAGAATGTCTTTATCATTCGTGATGGTATGATTTACACCCCTGATTTAACTTCAGCGTTAGCAGGTATTACCCGTGATACAATTGTTACTTTAGCAAGGGATTTAGGTTATAAAGTCATTGAAAAACGCATCACTCGTGATGAAGTGTATTGTGCTGATGAAGCGTTTTTTACGGGTACAGCAGCAGAGCTAACCCCTATTCGTGAGCTGGATAACCGTACGATTGGTTCAGGCACACGCGGGCCGATTACTGAGAAATTACAAGCCTTATATTTTGACTGCGTATATGGTCGTAATGACAAATACAAACAGTGGATTAGCAAGGGAGGTTGCTAAGATGTCAAATGTTGATGGTTTCCAACAAAAAAATGTAAGTTACAACGCGGTAGAAAAGGATGATTTGCCTATCTGCTGTCCACCTAAGGATGCTCAAAAGTGGCATATGCACCCCAAGGTGTATATGCAGTTTAATGAGCAGGGCCATGCTGTTTGTCCGTATTGTGGCTCAAAATACGAGTTAATCTAAGCTTTTTTTACTTTAAAGTTTTATTTATGGCTAAGTCAATCAAAAATGTCGTTTTAGTTGGCCCAATGGGCTCTGGCAAGACATCGGTTGGTCGTCGACTTGCCTGTGTGTTGAAACGCGATTTTTTTGACACAGATTTTGAGATCGTAACGCGTACTGGCGTAGCAATTGACTATATTTTTGATATAGAAGGTGAAAGTGGATTTCGTCAGCGTGAAATACAAATACTTAAGGATTTGTGTAAAATCCCTAATATCGTGATTGCTACAGGTGGTGGTATTGTTATTAAAGAAACCAATCGTGCCTTACTTAAAAAAGAATGTTTTGTGGTGTATTTATCATCCAGTGTTGAGCAATTGGTTAAACGCACTGCCCAGTCTAAGGCGAGACCTTTACTAGAACAATCAGACGATAGAAAAAAAACACTGCGTAATTTATTGGAAGCCAGAGAAGGGTTTTATCAGGAGGTCGCAGATGTGGTGGTTGATACCACAAGCAAGAAACTGTATGCTATTATTAATGAGATTAAAAAAGCGGTGAATAAGTGAAGAAAATTCTAATCATGACTGTATTATTAGGTCCGCTTAATGTTCAAGCATTAACTGAGCAAGGCTTTGTTGAGCGCTTGCGAGCAACCCATCCTTTTTTCAATCAACAAGCGTTATCCAGTAAGGTTAAACTGATTGAAAAGCGTGCTACTAAAGCCAATGAAGATTGGGTGATTGCACTTGAGAGCTTGTATCAAAGTGAACACAAGAATAGCGGTGATATATCAATGACTACTTCTAATTTAGATACAGCTTCAATTGGACTCTCTGCAACTAGGAAATATACCAATACTGGTAGTGATATCACCCTTAAACACACCTGGAAAGACAAAAGCAAAAGTACCGATACAACAAACAACGGGTTTTCACTAGATTATACTTATCCACTATTGCGCAATAAAGGTGGTATTAATGATCGCTTGAGTGGTGATGTGGCGCAAATTGCCATCAATCAAAATACTTTGCAGCGACTAGAAGCAGAAGAAGGCTTTATTTTGGGAAAATTAAGTCGTTTTATTGATTTGGCATATGCACAAGAGCAACAATCAATCAATGAGCGTCGATTGGCGTTGAGCGAAAAAGAATTAGCATTGGTAAAGAAGAAATATAATGCTTCAGTGGTTGAAAAGGTGGATGTTTTGTTGCAACAAGATGCTTATCAGACAGCAAACCAAAAACTGTTACAAGCACAGCAAGATTTGATGCTTTTGCGTCATGAAATTGCCGTTACGCTAGATTTAGATTTTGAGAAAGTAGTGGCTAGCACAGATTTTTATAAAATTTATAAGCCTAGTGAGATAGCACTAAAAGCCTATTTATCAAAGAATTCTAGAGTGTTAAAAATCAACAATTTATCGCAGAAAATATTAAAACGCCAATTACTTAGTTTTAAAAATACCGCTAAGGCAAAATTAGATTTAAAGCTTGGTATTAGTAGCACAGGTGAGAATACTAATTATTCAAAATCATTGAGTAATCAAAGCACCACTTGGAAGGTGGGGCTGGGTTTGTCTTATCCGATAGGTGGTATTGAGGCGGATAGTAACATTAAAAAAACCAATATAGAATTGGAAATCTTAGTGCAATCCAAGCGCGAGCAATTGTTAGATATTTACACACAGGCTAAGACGCTAAAGGAAAAAATCCAATTGTTAGAGAAAATGATGCACGCCAATCAAGCACAAATCAAAATAGCCAAAGCACGCACTGCTGAAGAAAAACAGCGTTATAGCAATGGTAATGGACAGGCTAGTTTTGTTATCAATGCTCAAAATAATGAGCAAGTCGTAAAGTTAAGCTATGCACAAGTTGCCAAAAATTATCAAAAAGCCATACTTGAGTTTAAAGCCAGCATTGACCAATTAGTACCATGAATCAAACCCCCATTAAGTATCAAATAACCCCTAAAGACACGAGTGCGCATGTATTCCAAGTATGCTTAACCCTTGATAACCCCAATCCGTTGGGACAAGTGTTTTTATTGCCAAACTGGATTCCTGGCAGTTATTTAATTCGTGATTTTGCCAAGCACATCGTTAGCATTCACGCACATAGTTGTGGTAAATCTATTGAGATTAAAAAGTTAGACAAGAATCACTGGGTTGCTTACCCATGTGCCGATAGCATTACTTTGGAATATGAAATTTATGCTTTTGATTTGTCAGTGCGTTGTGCCTATTTGACTAATCAGCGTGCGTTCTTTAATGGCAGTAGTGTGTTTTTACAGCCTGTTGGTTTTGAGGATAATATTTGCGAAGTGCAAATCAACTACCCAACAGATGAGGTGCTAGGTAATTGGGCTTGTGCCACGAGTTTAACACTGAAAAATAAGCAAAAAAATACAGAGACTTATACAGCCAACAACTACCTAGATTTAATTGATCATCCCGTTGAGATGGCAGACTTCACGCGTTTTGAGTTTAATGTAGGCAATATCTCGCACGCGATGACCATTACTGGTGAACATGTAACTGATATTGACAGATTAAGGGCTGATTTGATATGCATTTGTGAACATCATATTGGTTTGTTTGGCAGCAATATTCCATTTGATGATTACTTATTCTTAACCTTGGTAACAAGCAAAGATTATGGCGGTCTAGAGCACAAAAAATCCAGTAGTTTAATTTGCGCTAGAAAAGAGTTGCCAACTTTAGAGCAAAAAGATATTACACCTGAATACACACGCTTTTTAGCGCTTTGCTCACACGAGTATTTCCATGCTTGGTGGATAAAAACCATCAAGCCTGCCAGTTTTCATGAGTTGGATATGAGTTGTGAGAACTATACCGAGCAACTGTGGATATTTGAAGGCTTTACCTCCTACTATGATGAACTGTCGTTGCTACGCATAGGGATACTTTCTGTTGAGCAATATCTCACGCTATTGGCGCAAACCATCAGCAGAGTGCAGAAAGGGCGTGGACGCTTTAAGCAATCGTTAGCGCAGTCTAGTTTTGATGCATGGACAAAATTTTATCAACAAGATGAGAATGCACCAAATGCAATTGTTAGTTATTACACCAAAGGTGCGTTATTAGCGTTTGTGCTTGACATTGAAATACGCAAGCGTACTGATGATAAGTATTCATTAGATGATGTATTGCGCTTGATTTGGGGCAATTACCAAACCACTGGGTTAGAAGACAATACCGTACAAAAAGTTATTGAGCACCTAACACAAAGCAATTTTAGTCAGTTTTTTGATGCATATTTATACGGCGTGGACGAGTTACCATTGAAAGAAGCTTTTGAGTATGTCGGCGTAAACTGTAAATTTAGCCACAAAAAAGACGATTTATCAAAGTTTGGTATAGGTATTAACAAAACACAAGAATATGCAGTTATCAGTCATATTCTTGATGCGTCTTGCATACAAACAGCGGGACTGTATGTTGGCGATAAAATTATCAGTATTAATGATAATAAAGTAGTTGCTAAAGAGTTAGAAAAAACACTCAACGCTTGTAGCGAAGGTGACAGCATTAAAATCAACATCCTAAGAGACGAGTTATCAACTGATATACAATTAACAATCGCTTTTGGTGATAAAACACATTGCACTTTAGCGCTTGACACTAGAGCGAATCAGGCAATTTTAAATCAACAGAAACAATGGATTCATTTATAATTAAAGTGATGAGCCTATGTGGACATACTGAGTGTGATCGCTAGATAATAATATTGTTTACCTAACTTGATATAGCAATTTTCATATGTAGGCATTGTAGCGTTTTAGGTTTTAAAAAATTTCATCAAAGTTTTTAGGGGCACTCAAAGATAGTCAAAAAAAACTTGCATAGGGGTGGCAATGGTATAATCTGTCAAAATTTTAATTATAAAACCAATTATTCGCCATGACAAAAACCCAATTACCTTATGTTTTTCAAGACACTTCTTCTAAAACTTTAACACCAACCCCAACAGAAAATATCGCTGGACAGGCACTTGCCAGTGGGCTTAACAAACTCAAGCGCTTTTTTGCGCTTAGCCTGTTAATCACATTGTCTTTTAATGCTTTTGCTGCTGACAACTCTGAGCAACCTAACAAAGAAGAGCTTAGCAAAGAAGTACTAAACAAAGAAGCCTATCTAGACCTTAGCAAGCCTTACACACACAAGCAGAGCAATACCACCAAGAAAGACAACCAAGCCACCACTTTACTCAAAGAAGTCGCAGGCACAACTCGCGCCGCCCTAGGTTCTACCAACTCAGGCAATACCAACCA
>CAJHVQ010000615.1_pt1 | contig 13399 bp, 16 predicted proteins | sample 9196941 | NCBI WGS metagenome assembly CAJHVQ01 (sample SAMEA7706167, study PRJEB36976) | symbiont metagenome | biome: Marine hydrothermal vent biome [ENVO:01000030]; feature: Bathymodiolus gill tissue material [ENVO:01001393]; material: Bathymodiolus-dominated oceanic mussel reef... | reverse complement strand
AGCTAGGCTTTTAAAATTTTCGTTGTAAAAAGATTTTGGAAGTGAACGAGGTCTTGGCATGATTTTATTGTCTTGTTAAAAACTTATTATTTTACCATACTTATATCTTTTATTTTTGAAAATGGTATTAGATGAAAGAAAACGCACAAAGCATAGCAAGTTAATTAAAATTGCCATGGAAACTAGTTTTAAAAATAAAAACACTAGAACCAAAACAGAGGAACTGAACCGTGGAAAGGGGTTAAAACAATTGTTAGATTTTATTAAAAATCAGGGTCAGTTAACTATTATTAGCAACAAAGGGTATTGCAGTTTCCAAGTGGAAAATGAAAAATTAACCACTACACAACAAAAAGAATTAAAATACCCTTTACAGGGGACATTGATTGAGTGGCAAATCAATGTTTAACAAAACAGGGAATCATATGAACATATCAATTGCAAAAGAATTTTCAGATGTGCCATCTGGCAGATATTATGCTGATGGAGAATGGACAGGAGAGAAATTTAGAACGGAATATTTAGTGCCTAAATTAAAAAAAGCAGATCGACAACACCCTGTTATTGTCAATATAAATGATACCGAAGGCTATGGATCCTCTTTTTTAGAAGAGGCGTTTGGTGGACTGGTTCGTAAAGAGAATTTCTCACAAGATGAGTTAAACACAATATTAAAAATTGAAGCAAATGATACTTATCGTATTTACAAAGAGATAATCTTAGAATATATTGCAGAAGCGAAATAATGCAGTGGTGGCTTTATATTATTACTACCATTGTGGTATTATGGGGTAATCTTAAATTACAAAAAAAACTAATTACTTTTAAAAATAAAGAAAAAGCATTGGATTGTTTGGTGTCCATTACCCGAGAACTGGAAGATCTTTATATTCAATACTGGGGATCTGCTACTCATAATGAAACTCTCTCCTCACAAATTAAAAGGAAACAAACACAATTTTCCATGTTTTTAAACTTTGCACATAAAAAATACAAACTAGATAACGAAGATACAATCAATAAAAAACTTCGCGCATTAATTAAAAATGCCACAAACGGGGGATTTGACTCACTTAACATGACGCAAGATACAGAAAAATCCATCAAAATTCCACAATTTATAAATAATCTTATGTTGGCATTATTAGAAAATAAGATGTAGTTTCTAATATTTTTCTAAAATTGTGTCGTTCATTAAATGCTATTTTTAATAAGATTTTCTACCACTTCAGGCTCTGCCAGTGGAAATATCACCTCAATTATTATCATTCTTGGTAATCTTTCTTAAAATACGGTGCATAATCTTGCCACTATGGGTTTTGGAAAATCTAGAAAAAAATTGAATTTTATCTACAATGGTAAATATGCCATATCTAAAGCAGGGCTGAGAAAGTGGTATTAGAAACACTATTCTCCTTTAAACGAGCAGGTGTGATACAACATGCTAAACAAGCCACTATTTGGTTACAAAAATAAAAATTAGACTTGCTTGTTGTTTTATCCAAAGATTTATTTAAAACGGAACTTTGGCAATTTGATATTAAAATAAATAGCTAAAAGCCTAACTGTAAACATACAAAAACCCGCAACAATAGCTGAAAGTGTAATGTCTTGACTTAAGTTTAACAAAACTATAAACAACAAAGAACCTAACCATAAAACTGTTGCATATAGTTGCGAGTTAAACACAACAGGTGCTTCGCCACACAAAACATCACGCAAAATACCGCCCATTGCCCCTGTTAATACACCCATAAAACTTGCCAGAAGTGGTGGAATATTCATCATAACCGCTACCAAAGTTCCTGCAATGCCAAAAGTTGCCAAACCTACAGCATCCATAATTAAGAAAAGTTTTTGCGGAATGATAAAGATTCTCGCAGTGGTAAACATAAAGATTGCACTTAAGAGCGATGCAATAAAAAACACCTGATCAGCAACCCAAAATACCTCTCTACTGAGTAGCAAATCTCGCAAAGAGCCTCCACCAAGTCCCGTAGTGATAGCGATAATAATGACACCAAATAAATCAAACTTTTTGAATCCAGCTTTCAAAACCCCAGAAGCTGATGACACTATAACAGCTAACAATGTTATCCAATAGAGATTTACAAGCAGTTGTTCCATAGTCGCATTATTAAATTTTATTTTTAATTAGATCGCTCACCACTTCGGGATCTGCTAGCGTGGAAATATCGCCCAAATTATCACAATCATTCTCAGCAATTTTTCTTAAAATTCGACGCATAATCTTACCACTACGGGTCTTTGGCAATCCTGATGCAAATTGGAGTTTATCAACATTGGCAATCGGTCCGATTTCACTACGCACCAACTTAACCAACTCTGTTTTTAATTCATCGCTTGGCTGGACACCGTTAACGGTAGAAACATAAGCATAAATACCCTGCCCTTTAATGTCGTGCGGATAACCAACCACTGCTGCCTCACTAACATCTTTGTGCAATACCAAAGCAGATTCAATCTCTGCAGTACCAAGACGGTGCCCTGAGACATTTAAAACATCATCTACTCTGCCAGTAATCCAATAGTAACCATCTGCATCTCGTTTTATGCCATCACCTGCAAAATACTTACCTGGAAAAGTTGAAAAATACGCTTCCATAAAACGCTCATGATTGTTATAAAGTGTGCGCATTTGCCCTGGCCACGAGCGTGCTAATACCAAAATACCTTCTGCCTCACCCTCTAACACTTCGCCTTTTTCATTTACAACTTGTGGTTCAATGCCAAAAAATGGCTTACTGGCTGAACCAGGTTTCAGTGCGATTGCATAAGGTAATGGAGTAATCATATGCCCACCTGTTTCTGTTTGCCACCAAGTGTCAACAATTGGGCATTTACCATTACCAATCTTGTGATAATACCACTCCCATGCTTCAGGATTAATCGGCTCGCCTACTGTGCCTAAAACACGCAAACTAGAACGATTGGTTTTTTCTACAAACCTATCACCCGCACCCATGAGTGCACGAATGGCAGTTGGTGCAGTATAAAAAGTATTGACTTGGTGTTTGTCAATGACTTGCCAAAAACGCGATGCATCAGGATAAGTTGGGACACCTTCAAACATTAAGGTAGTTGCACCATTTACCAGTGGCCCATACACAATATAAGAATGCCCTGTCACCCAACCAACATCGGCGCTGCACCAATAAATATCGCCGTCCTGATAATCAAAAACATATTTGTGCGTCATAGCAACATAAAGCAAATAACCACCTGTGGTGTGCAATACACCCTTGGGCTTGCCTGTTGAACCTGAAGTGTAGAGAATAAATAGTGGTGTTTCTGCATCGAACGACTCACACAGACATTCATTTGACATATCCTCAACCAAATCATGATAGCAAACATCTTTATTGCCCCACGCCACATCACCTTTGGTATTTTGTACAACAATCACCGTGTCTACACAATCACAAGCGGCTACGGCAATATCTACATTAGCTTTAAGAGGTGTTGCCCTACCACCACGCATACCTTCATCCGCCGTAATAACTATCTTACACTCAGAATCCAAGATTCTATCTTTAAGTGCCTCAGGAGAAAATCCACCAAATACAACGCTGTGAATTGCGCCAATTCTCGCACATGCCAACATTGCATAGCTCGCTTGCAAAATCATTGGCATATAAATACAGACTCTATCGCCTTTTTTGACACCGAGTTTTTTAAGCCCGTTAGCCAATTTTGCCACTTCATCGTGCAACTGTTGGTAGCTAACTTTTTGACTCACCTCAGGGTTGTCACCTTCCCAAATAATCGCTGTTTGATTTGCACGCTGTGGCAGATGTCTGTCAATACAATTGTAAGCCACATTCAACTCACCGCCTTTAAACCACTCAATCAAACCAGTGTGGTAATCCACATTAGAGGTAGTGCTCCAGTCTTTATCCCAATCTAAAAACTCCTTGGCTTTCTGAGACCAAAAGGCATCAGAATTCTCAATAGATTCTTGATACATCGCCAGGTAAGTTTTTTCGTCAATAAGTGGAGCTCTGTCTGATTTTGCAATTGGATACATAGTAAGATAAATTTAAATAAGTATCTGTGAATAATACCTAAAAAACTGTTTTTCTATGAAGCATTTTTTAAGTTAATTGTCGTAACTTAATGGCTTCTTTATTACCCATATAATCTACTTGCGCCAAAAACAGCTCTGCTGTTGAAATCGCATCCTGCATTGCATTGTGTGCCTTATAGCGCGGTAGATTATATTTCTCTCGCAAGTTGAATAACCTTAATCCATCAGGCTGGGTATATTGCTGCATTTTTTGCATTTTTCTACGCTCAATTTTAAGAGTGTCTAACATTATTAAAGGTAGCGTGTTAATTTGATACAATTTGTGACACGCTTGATTAAGAAAACCTTTTTCAATTTTGTCAAAATGTACAACAATAACCCTATTAGCCATTTGAGATAACAGTTTATCTATTGCTTTACTTAGTGGCAAACCACACTTAAGCTCCTCATCTGTTAATTGATGGATGGCAACATTTTGCTCTGTCAATTCTTGTTTTGGGTTGATTAAAATATGCCTAGATGTGCCTGACAAAACATGAAAATTCTTTATAACGGTATAACCAATACTGATTATCTTTTCTTTAGAAGCATCCAGCCCTGTTGTTTCAAAATCCAAAACCAAAAACTCAATATCTTTAATCAAGTTCTTAGCTTCAACCAAAGGCTGTGATAAATAGTGATAAAGCGATTTTGGTAAATGCGTGCTATTAAGTAGTTTTTTGCGAGAATAATTAGCAAAAAAGTAGTCAATCATAATATTGAGGTTTGATAGCGTGAGCTCATAGCAGATTGCATATCGTTAACAATGCCAAAAGCATCTTTCAAATGCTTTTTGTCTAAAGAGGATATTTCCTGCGTTAATACAAAATTATCAACAGATTGACCCGATTTAATTTGTCGTCTTTGGTGTTTAATTCTCACTGAATTAATAAACTTATAAGCCTCAATTAAATCATTCGCCCCAGAGCCGCTCATCCCGCCCACATCAGACAACTCTCTTAATCTGTCTTGTGTATTAATCGACCTAACCCCATGTGACAAAGCATAAACACGAGTAATATCGACAATCGGAACAACCCCTTTCTTTTTTAAATTTAAGGACTTTTCATTTGCACCATTCTTATCAAGAATAAAATTTCTAAAAAATCCTAGTGGTGGCGTGTAATGCAGAGCATTAGCTGCCATATGTGATTGAAAAATAGTGTTGCGCGTGGTCATATCAAATACATCTGTCAGCAAATCATCCAACAAGTGGGATTCACCATAAATACACTTCAAATCAAAAAATATACTTGCATACATTAATGCTTTTGGCTCTGGAGAAGCAATCCATTGTTTGAAATAAGACTTCCAAACAGAAAGGCTCTGCCGCCATTTTTTATTAGTTGCCATAACATCGCCTGGACAATACACATAACCACAAGCATTCAACCCATCACTAACATATTGCGCTAATTTGATGAAATATTCCCTATGCAACTCTTCTTGATAATCATCCGCTAAAATTAATAAATTATCTTGGTCAGAATGTACGATTTGCTCAGATCTAGCCAATGACCCAGCCACAACCCAAGCATACTCTATAGGTGGATCTCCTAATAGCGCTTCAGCTTGTTTGAGTAATTGCTGGTTAATAGAGCGACCTATTGAACTCACAGAGTAGGTAATGCCGTGCTCATCCATGTTTGACTCATAACTGTGTTGCAACAGCAAAGGAACTTGTTTAGAGATTTCTTCTAATTCATCTGTGGTATTTGATACTAAAATTTCATTAATTAAGAAAACCACATTGTGGCTTTGTTTGCGCAGTAAATCGGCTGCTGTAACCATACCCACCACTTGCTTGTTTTTAATAATTGGCAAGTGTCTGATGTGTGTATTAGCCATTAACAACATCGCCTCAACACCACTCTTATAATGCGCAATAGAAACTGGATTGTTAGTCATAATTTCGCTAATAGGGCTATTTATATCGATACTTAGTGCAACTACCTTGGTGCAAAAAGCACGGTCAGTCACAATACCGCATAGTTTATCTTTATCTGTCACAATCACAGAAGTGACATTATTCTTGCTCATTAATTTAGCCACTTGCTTAATGCTCACATTCTTATCAACCAAATAAGCATCATTAGCTCTGGACATTGACAACACTGAATTAGCCAATAAGCTATTTTGCTTAATGAATTTTTGAGATTTAAGGCTTGTTTCTAAGTTTGCATCTACAAAGAAATTTTCGACAACGGCATTACCAGAAAATAATTCATAAAAATATTTTTTATCAATTCGATAGTAAAGTGTGTCTTCTTGACAAGAGTGCGTATAAAGTAACAATTGAGAATTATAGCCAAACCACTGACGCTCACCCAGAATGGAAAATAACTCCTCATTCTCATCTTTTATCAATACCGCACCTTTGCGCACTAAATACAAAAAATCAGGCTTTATTGTTAGTATATGTCCTTTTCTGCGATAAGCAACTTGCGTTTTTATTATTAAAGATTCAAGTTGCAAGGGTGTCGCACTATCTAGAGGTAGTGTTAATTGAAAAAAATCAATAATTTCTAAATCTTCAATTTCCATCGTTTATAACAAAGACTCCTTGTAAATAAAAACAGTCGGTACTCTAGCATAAAAGAGACTCTCATTTGCAGAAATAACAAACTGTAAGTAATCTGATTTTATAACATTTATCTGTGGGGATTGCCAAGATATCTTGCTACCGTTAGAAGGTGTCATTGATTGTGGTTTAGAGGTTTTGTCTTTTGCTTTAACCAAAGCAAACTTAATACCTTTTAAATCGCTTGAAGCATCAATAAAAAGCGTATTTAATCCATAAACCTGAGCGTCTGAAGTGATATGGATTTTTAATTCCCCATTAACCAAATCACATGCCCCGCTTTCCCAGCGACAATTAGACTTTACCAGCATTTTATAAGATTGCCCTTGTTTAGCCTTATGTGGTACTTCAGCGACATAATAATCAACTGCGAAATAACTAATAATTGCTAAAATAGGTGCAACAATCATTGATGTAATCACATGCTTATTCTTAAAAAACATATCAACTCCCTACATTTTAAATAAAAAAAACGCCCAGCAATGCTGGGCGTTTTAAGGATACTCTAAAAAATATTAATTAGTAGCTGGAATACGGATATTCTCAATCATCTTCTCAACTTCTTTAGGCACTTTGTTTGTACGACTCATTACCAAGAACGCTACTGCAAAGTTAACCAATGCACCAATGGCACCAAATGCATTTGGCTCAATACCAAAGAACCAGTTAGGCTCCATATCGCCTAAAAATGAAGTTGACTGCACAAACATAATACCTTTGTGCTGGAATACATATAGCAATGTAATGCCAATACCTGAAAGCATTCCCGCAATCGCACCTTCTTTATTCATCTTCTTAGAGAAGATACCCATCATCAATACTGGGAAAAGACTAGACGCCGCCAAACCAAAGGCTAGCGCAACCGTACCTGCGGCAAAGTCTGGTGGATTAAAGCCGTAATAACCAGCAAGTAATATAGCGCCAATCATTGATATCCTAGAATACATTAATTCGTCTTTTTCGGAAATATTTGGTCGCCATACGCCTTTTAACAAATCATGCGAAATAGAGGATGCAATCGCCAGTAACAATCCAGCAGCCGTTGATAGTGCAGCGGCTAAACCACCCGCAGCCACAATGGCAATCACCCAATTAGGCAAGCCAGCAATTTCAGGATTTGCTAATACCATGATATCTCTATCAACTTTAACCATTTCATTAGGCGGCAATACAATGTCCTTACCATCAACTCTAATGGTTTTAGGTGTATTTCCTTTATTGCCTGTATACTGAATCAATCCATCACCATTCTTATCTTCAAACTTTAATAAACCCGTTTTTTCCCAGTTTTTAAACCACGCTGGGCGGTCTGCATAGGCTAAGTTGTGTTCAGCTGTTGGCTGGTCAATAGTTGTCATCAAATTTAATCTTGCCATTGCAGCTACTGCTGGTGCAGTTGTATATAGAAGTGCAATAAATATCAGCGCCCAACCTGCAGATTCACGCGCAGCCTTTACCGAAGATACGGTAAAAAATCTCATGATGACATGCGGAAGACCTGCTGTACCAATCATTAAAGACAAAGTGTAAACAAACATGTTTGTTGTACTTAGTCTTGCCTGCGTGGTGTATTCGGAGAACCCAAGTTGGGTTACCACTTGGTCTAGTTTATCCAGTAGATAAGTCCCGTCTGCCATTTCACTACCCAAACCCAGTTGTGGGATTGGGTTACCCGTTAGCATAAATGAAATAAATACCGCTGGAATGGTATAAGCAATAATCATAATCACATATTGTGCAATTTGTGTATAAGTAATACCTTTCATGCCACCCATTACTGCATAGAATGCTACGATAACCATACCTGTTACCAAGCCTGTTTCATAATCTACCTCTAAGAATCTAGAAAATGCAACACCAATACCTTTCATTTGTCCAATGACATAAGTGACTGAGGCAATAATCAAACAAATAACTGCAACAATACGCGCGGTTTTTGAATAATAACGATCAGAAATAAACTCAGGAACCGTAAATGAACCATGCTTTCTTAAATAAGGTGCAAGTAACATTGCTAGTAGCACATAACCACCCGTCCAACCCATCAAGAATACCGAGCCCCCGTATCCGTAAAAGGCGATTAAACCCGCCATTGAGATAAATGACGCTGCACTCATCCAGTCAGCTGCTGTCGCCATACCATTTGCAATTGGGTGAATACCACCGCCCGCAACATAAAACTCATGCGTTGAACCTGCTCTTGCCCAAAAAGCAATACCAATATAAATAGCAAAAGTAATGCCTACAAATAAAAATGTTAATGTTTGTAAATCCATGATTGTTTCCCCTTATTTTTCGTGAACATTAAATTTTTCATCGATTTTCCCCATGCTCTTCGCATAATAGAAAACCAACACCACGAATGTATATATTGAGCCTTGTTGTGCAAACCAAAATCCAAGTTTATAGCCGCCAATCTTAATAACATTGAGCGCATCTACAAACACAATACCAAATAGATATGAAACAACAAACCAAATAGACAGACACTTCACAATTAGTGCAATATTGGCTTTCCAATAATCATTATTACTAGACATTTAACTTTCCCCTTTTGTTAATTTATTTGAGCATGATACACATTATTTATTAATGATTTTAACTATCATAAAATGCTGATATGAGACCTTTGCATAAATAGAGATGATTGGCAAAATCCAATTTTTGCCCAATTGGTGATTTTTTAAATCTTGCCTAAGACTGGGTTTGCCCTCCTGGAGGACTGCTGGGTATCGCTGGAAAAATCGCCAAGTGGGTGAAAAGTGGGTTTATGATGATTGTTCCTATTTATGCAAAGGTCTTGATCTATATTAACCACTGGGTTAATAAATGTAAAGATGAAAAAAAATGACGCGATGCGTCATTTTATAAAAGATATAAAAAAATAAGGGAATTAAGCTTTTGTCACTTCGCTCATCTCGTCAACTGATTCATCAATTGCAGTGGTTGATAATTCTGCTTCCACTTCTGCCATCTTAGCGCTATCTACTACTCTTTCTTTTGCTGATAATTCTTCTTCCATTGCATAAACCTCCGTCAAGATTGATGCATCAATCAAACCTGCTTCGATTTCTCTAAGTGCAACAACAGTCACTTTATCTTTGCCAACATCTAAGGTTGACTTGTAACCACCAGAACTTAACTGGTGTGCACGCTTAGCTGCTACCAATACCAACTCAAAACGATTATCTACAAAATTTAAACACTCTTCAACAGTCACTCTTGCCATAATTTCAACTTATAAATACGATAAAATGGACAATTTTACACGAAAACAACTTCAAAGGATATTTGATGAGCCGACTAATTGTTTTAGATACCGAAACTACGGGTATTGAGCCTTCTGAAGGTCATCGCATCATTGAAATTGGTTGCACCGAAATCGTTGATAGAGAAATCATTGAAAGCAATGAATATCATCAATACATCCAGCCAGAGCGTCTGGTGGGTGACTCTGAAAGAATTCACGGTATTAAGGATAGCTTTTTAAAAAACAAACCAAAATTTGAAGAAATTGCTGAAGAATTTTTAGAATATATTGAAGGTGCCACTTTGGTTATTCACAATGCACCATTTGACCTTGGTTTCTTAAATCATGAATTGCAACGAATGGGTGTTGAGCAAACCATTGAAGACAATTGCACCGTTATTGATTCCTTAGAAATCTCTAAACAACAACGACCTGGTGGTATGCACAATCTTGATGCACTTTGCCGACGCTTTGAGATTGATGCCAGTGCGCGTACCGTTCACGGTGCATTACTTGACGCACAAATCTTAGCGCAAGTATATTTAGCAATGACGGGTGGACAATCCACCTTGTTTAATGAGAACCAAAATAGTCAACAAAATAGCAAGGTTACAATTTCAAAAGTTGATTCTAATCGCGCTAAAATCAAGGTAGTTTTAGCCAATAAAGAAGAACTTAAAGCACACAATACATATTTTGAACATTCTTAAAGTGAATTAGCGTTGACTACAAGACTTAACAAAGTATAATTATCGTTTTTTCGGAGTGTAGCGCAGCTTGGTAGCGTACCTGGTTTGGGACCAGGTGGTCGAAGGTTCAAATCCTTTCACTCCGACCATATTTTGCGCCCTTAGCTCAGCTGGATAGAGCAACGGCCTTCTAAGCCGTAGGTCACACGTTCGAATCGTGTAGGGCGTACCATACAGTTTATGGCGGGAATAGCTCAGTTGGTAGAGCCCCGGATTGTGATTCCGGTTGTCGCGGGTTCAAACCCCGTTTCTCGCCCCACTTTTAAAGGGATTGACTAGCAATCCCTTTTTTTTGTTTTTAAAGAAGATACTACAAAAATACAAACTTTATTAATCATTAAAACTTTTCAATCACTTAAATCATCATAACCAACTTAAGTGTTTTTATAGGTGCTTTAAGTTTTAGCAAGTCAATTTGTTGCTTATTGTTCTTTATTTTTGAAATAACAGGCAAGCTAACGCCTGTCTTATCATTCGACCCTTTCGGTGTTATATCTAGTCAAAGTGTCACCTTGTCGCTTAATCTTTAATGCAGCGAACACTAAAATTGTAATCCGTATCACTGATGGCGAAATGTGCCCTGATATCGCTAGAATAAAAATAATGACCATTAAACCCAACAGCAGTCTGAGTCCACATATAAACCACAAAACCAACATAGTCATACACACCATTTGGAATGCGAGAACCGGCAGCTGGTATCTTAAGGAAACTAGTAAAGGCTGTAGTAGTATTATTAACATCAGCACCAACAGTCTCTGCCGTCATCTCTGCTTCAGTTGGAACACTAAAGCCTGTTGGGCAAACATTAGCCTCGTCAAACTTATAATAACCTCCATAAGCACTACTGTCAGTGCTTGAGGTGGCTACTCGTTTAGCGCCTATATTTCTATCAAGCCAAATTCTGCCAGTGTGAGGCGAGACTAGCGTTTTGTAAGTGAGCCCATTAAACAATATTGTGTTAGTTTCTTTATCTTTAGGCTCAAGTGGGATAACTAAACCTGCCTGTGTTTCAATACAACGAACGCTAACACCATCACCACGAGGACTGTCCATGAAAATCGAACTGTCATTGCTGATGAATAAAGCACGACTATGCAACCCAGTAGCAGACCGACTCCACAAGGCTGCGATAGCGCTAGCCTTGATCTTGGGAAGCTCACCATTCCGGTGAAAACGCCAGCCAGAAGCTGGCAACTTAAGAAAACTGGAGAAGGCTGCAGCAGTATTATCAATATTAGCTTTGGTAGCCTCTGCCATTAGTTCTTCCCCAGTTGGCACGCTAAAACCTACTGGACAAATATCATTGTCTCCGCCATCTTTCCAAGCATCAACTCTCACATCACCCTCTGAATCTACATTTGCCCTCGTCCAGTCAGAATTACCAGTAATCTAGTTCGCTGAAGTGAGTATGCAAAATTGAACAAAATATTAAATGAAAAAAGTTTCAGTTTGGACTTCAGTTAAAAACACTTGCACAACTAAAACACGTTTAATCTGGTTGGAAGATTAAAACTAATCCATTTTCAACATTTATTACTCATGATACAGTCAATAACGAGTCAAACCACCTCGCATCCCGTACAGTTCCTGAACACGTCTCCTCATTCCGTGATTCAAGCGCCTGATCCTGCGTTGAGGGTACTATTGCCATTCTTGAACCAAAGCAGTCCCTGATTCCTGAATGTTTTGACACTTTGGGGTACGTGCGTTCACTTTTCGTCTTAGATAGTGCCATAAATGCTCTATCGGATTCATATCCGGGGACATGGCTGGTCAAGGTATTGCTCTATTGCCTCCTGTTGCAGATAGTCTTGCACTCTTCGGGCCCTATGTGGTCTAGCATTGTCATCCATTAGAATTGTTGACTTGCTAATGGATGACAGTCAAAATGAAGCACAACTAATGGGCGCAGAGTCTGATCACGGTACTTTTGTCCTGTTAAAGTCCCATCAAGGACATACAAGTCAAGATTACATTTTTGAGAAAAGCATCCCCAAACAGTAAAACCACCTCCACCAAATGCAGTTGTGCCCACAATATATTCCTGTATAAATGCTGTGCTTCTCTGTCCCCATACGCGTATGCGGCCATCAACTGGATTCAACAAAACACGACTTTCATTCGACCAGTGCACTCTCTGCCACGACCTGATATTCCATCTCATATGGTCACGTGTCCATTGAAGCCTGACTGTTTTGTGGCGTATTGTTAGTAGCGGACGTTTTATCGGTCTCCTAGCACGAAACATTGCGTTGTTAATACGTCAGTTAACGGTCCGTCTGCTAATGCGTCCCGTTGACAATCCATCGGTTTCGCAGCGTGTTTGCAGTGCTGAATTTTTGTTGTCTGGCAAGCCTTTTAAAGAGTCTATCTTCACTTGGAGTCGTTTTCAGAGACTTTCCTGTCCTTTGGCGTTCTTTTGCACTCCCGGTTTGATTCACGCGCTGCTTCAATCGAACAATGACCGAGTGGCTTACATTGAATCGCTCAGCAGTCTGTCTGTAGGACATACCACCCTTTAGCATTCCAATCGCATGCCATCTCTCTGCATCTGACAGCTTTCGACATGCCATGTTGAAATAAAGTTTAGAAAGTTTAAAGTTTTACATGTACTGCACGTGCAGATACCGATTTGAAACCCCCGCCAAACTCGAGTTTTGTAAAGGTACAGGTGAACTTATAAAAACCTGTTTCGTCGTTCTTTAATTAATCGATCGATGAAAAATTAC
>CAJHVQ010000510.1_pt1 | contig 13736 bp, 18 predicted proteins | sample 9196941 | NCBI WGS metagenome assembly CAJHVQ01 (sample SAMEA7706167, study PRJEB36976) | symbiont metagenome | biome: Marine hydrothermal vent biome [ENVO:01000030]; feature: Bathymodiolus gill tissue material [ENVO:01001393]; material: Bathymodiolus-dominated oceanic mussel reef... | reverse complement strand
GCTTGGGTGAATAGATCTTGCATTTTTAACCGTCCTTTTGAGTGTGTGGTAGAGTGTTATTTTAATGGGGTTACCCACTCAGGATTTGAAAGAACCAAATGGAATCAGTCTGCGTATCATCATCAAAATAAGCGCAACTACAGTATAAAAGGCAATGTAAATACCTAGGTATTGTCCATTTTCTATGTAGCCTAAAATACCAAAATAAAATAAAATATCAGCAATAGTAAAAATCAATAATTTAAAAACGATAGGTAAGTTTTGCCAGTTTTTTGCTTTGATAATGGGTGTGGTTATAAATAGTAATGAGAAAACTAAAAAATATAAATCAGCGATTAGTTGATAGAAAACATAATCATTGCCCATGACCAAAAGCACCCTAGCAATCAACCACACAACGCCTAAAGATAACAATGGGTAGCCGTTCGTTGTTTTGAGTTTTGTCCAGTTTTGAGTTGCCGTTAATAAAAATCCTACAATAACAGCCATTGTGTAACCAAAAATCATTTCATGTGCATGCCAATAGTGCGTATTAAACTCGACATTAATTTGCCCACTAAAGAATAGCAACCAAGCTAGCATTAACAGTGATGAGCCTAATCCAGCAGCAAAAAATAAAACTCTAAAACCGGACCTTAAGAAGGCTGGCATTTTGCTTTTATCTTCAACTAATATAGCCTTTATTTCCATTTGATTGAACAACCCATTGAGGGGATTTGTTCTGTTGGACCTTGCCCAGTGGTTGCCACTTGGCTCATTGCATCAAACAAATCACGCTTAACACTGCTCAAGGCTGTTTCTTTGCGTGAAGCATCAAGTCGACCGCGATATTGTAGCGCCAAGTTTGTGTTATAGCCAAAGAAGTCTGGTGTACAAACCGCACCATAGGCTTTGGCAACTTCTTGAGTTTTATCCATTAAATAAGGGAACGGAAAATCCATTTCTTTAGCAATTTTTTGCATATTTTCAAAAGAATCTGCTTCGTATTCTTTTGGGTTGTTAGACATAATTGCAACAGCATTTAAACCTAATGCCTTCAATTCTTTAGTGTCTTTGATAATGCGTTCAATAATAGCTTTAACATACGGACAATGATTGCAAATAAACATTACCAGTAAGCCATTTTTGCCCTTACAACTTGCTAAGTTATGTATTTTTCCATCCACACCTTTGAGGTTAAAATCAATCGCTGGCGTGTTAAAGTCACAAATTGGGGTTTGTGTACTTATCATAGTGCTTCCTTTATATTTTTATATTTTAAAATTGGTCGGGACAACAGGATTTGAACCTGTGACCACCACACCCCCAGTGTGGTACGCTACCAAACTGCGCTATGCCCCGAAAGGTTACTATCATAGCGTATTTTTTGTCAGATATATGCTATTTTTGTTTGAGTAAAGTTTGGATAATGTGTCCTGCCATCATCAGGCCAAAAATATTGGGCATATAAGAGATTGCACCATTGACTGCTCTAGGTCTGCCAGCAGGTGCAGTATCGGTCGCATTCACTTCTTGGTGGGGCAGTGCTTTGATTGGCACTTCAATAGAATGCACCACAGGAAATTTCATTGAAGCCCTAATGCGCCTGAGTTGTTTGCGCATTTCTCTTGCTAAGGCACAGTTCTGAGTTTTGTCCATGCGTGAGATTTGTACTTTGGTCGGGTCCAGTCGTCCGCCTGCGCCCATGCTAGAAATAATCGGCTTGCCAGATTGATTGCAGCTGTCAATCAATATAGTTTTGTAAGCAATGGCATCAATGCAATCGGCAACAAAATCTAAATCCGCTTCAATAGCAATATTTTGTGCTTTTGCTCTATCAATAAATTCATTGCGTTTAATAATAATGGTATCTGGGTTAATATCGTGCAACCTATCAGTTAAAGCATCCACTTTATATTTGCCTAAGGTTGAGTTTAGAGCGATTAGTTGTCGATTAAGGTCGGTCTTTTCCACTACATCAAAATCAACCAGCGTTAATGCGCCTATACCTGCACGACATAGGGCTTCAGCGCAAGCACCGCCCACACCACCGAGTCCAGCAATCAACACATGTGATTCGGCTAAACGCGCTAGGCCTTGTTGGCCAAGTAATATTTCTGTGCGTGCGCAACTGCCACCCATCATGAAAGCCTAAAAAGTGAAATGGCGTTATTATCACATTGTGTGATGAGTTTTTCTACCGATATTTGTTTTAATTTGGCAATTTCCTCAGCCACTATGGACAAGTCTTGTGGGTTGGGGTGATCATCAGTTTCAATTGATAGAGCTTTTATTGGTAGGTTTTTTACAATTTCTCGCAAGCGTTTGGATTTTGGATTGGTAATTTGCATGCCAAAACCCAAATAAAATCCCATTTCTATTAAGTTCTTTGCCTGTTGTTCGCTACCAGAGAATCCGTGAATTTCCCCTGTCACCTTAGGATATTTTTTCAATAAGAAAATCACATCTTCACTTGATTTAACTGCGTGGATGATAATGGGCAAGTCATATTTTTGCGCCAGTTCTAATTGAGAAACAAAGAAGTGGAGTTGTTGCTTTTTATCAATATCTCTAACATAGTCTAAACCACATTCGCCAATTGCAACTGGGTTATTGCATTTGATTAAATACTCCAAATGCTCTAGATCTTGTTGTTGATGATATTCCACCATCCAAGGGTGAATGCCTAATGCGAAATAAGGATACGATTGTACATCAGTCCAATTTTGCTTAGAGACACTCGGCACAATTGCCACTGCGTTTTGTGCAATGTGCCTATCATTGACTTCGTCAAAATCTAAATGTGCATGCGAATTAATCATATAATGGTCATTATTTTTTTTATAAACAAATAATCATGTTCTCACACAAACTTTCAATCATCTCATTGGTGCTGATTGTTGCTATATTTTTGACCATCACTGGCAATGTGGTGTTTTTTTCCAAAATACTCGATACTTCTTTGTCTGAGGATCTCGGCTATATTACATCATTATTTATTTGGTTATTTGTCGTTCTTTCTACTATTTTATTACTAATTAGTAATCAATATAGCGCAAAACCAATCTTAATTATTATTTTATTTTCTTCCGCCATGGTAAGTTATTTTACGAATAATTATGGCACGATTTTTGATGAGAATATGATTGCCAATACTATGGGTACCAATTGGACGGAGTCCATAGATTTGTTGAGCTTTAAACTGTTGTTGTATGTTATTATACTTGGTATTATTCCCTCTTATTGGGTCTATAAAGTAGAGATTGTGCATCATCGATTACCACAAGAACTCTGTCGTAGATTCAAAGTATTTTTGAGCCTAATTATTGTATTTGTTGTGATTACCTTAGTGTTTTTTAAGTCTTACACTTTACTCTTTAAGGAATATGCATATTTGCGCCTGTATATCAATCCAACTTATTATTTATATGCGATTGGCCAAACTATAAATTCACAATTTAAAACTCAGCGTATGCCTTTTAAAGTTATTGGCGAAGACGCACGCATTGATAGAGATAGCCAACACAAGAAATTGGTTATTATGATAGCGGGGGAAACAGCCAGAGCAGATAGATTTTCGTTAAATGGCTACCAAAGGCTGACTAACCCATTATTGACGAAGGAGTCGGTACTTAGTTTTTCTCAAATGTCTTCTTGTGGTACCGATACCGTTTATTCTCTACCTTGTATGTTCTCATCGTTGGGTAGGAGTGATTATTCTCACACGCAAGGTAAAAATATGAGTAATATATTAGATATTTTGAATCATGCTGGTGTTGAGGTGTTGTGGAGAGATAACAATTCTAGCTCTAAGGGCGTTGCAAATCGTGTTACCTATCAAGATTTTAAAACCAGTAGTAATAACCCTATGTGTGATGTGGAATGTAGAGATGTGGGGATGTTGGATGGTTTACAAGACTACATCAGCACGCACAAAAACCAAGATATTTTAGTTGTCCTGCATATGATGGGTAGTCATGGGCCTGCTTACTATAAACGCTATCCTAAGGCGTTTGAAAAGTTCACACCAACCTGCAAGACTAATCAGTTTAGTAAATGCACTGATGAGATGATTAATAACGCCTATGACAACACCATTGTTTATACCGATTACTTTTTATCTCAAGTGATTGCATTGTTGAAGAAAAATCAAACACATCAAAGTGCAATGCTCTATATGAGTGATCACGGTGAGTCGTTAGGCGAAAAAGGGCTGTATTTACATGGTATGCCTTATTTTATAGCACCAAAAGAGCAAACTCATGTGGCGTCAATCGCATGGTTTGACAAGAAATTTTCCACAGAAGTTACAAAGGGCAAAAAAGATTTGGCATTAAGCCATGATGGGTTGTTCCATACTTTGTTAGGGTTGTTTGATGTTAGAACCAAAGTTTATGAACAAAAATTAGACTTTATTCGGTGAATAGACAACATTAAAATCTAAAGATGATTATAATAGTCCGATTATTTTGCACAAAGATAGATTTATGAAAACATTTAGCGCTAAGGCACACGAAGTGAAAAGAGATTGGTTATTGGTTGACGCTGACGGTAAAACACTGGGTCGTTTGGCAACAGCAATTGCCTCTCGCCTTCGTGGTAAGCACAAGCCTGAATACACGCCACATACAGACACAGGCGATTACATTGTTATTATCAATGCTGAAAAAGTAACAGTAACAGGTAATAAGTTTGACGATAAAATGTATCATCATCATACGGGTTATGTAGGTAATTTGAAGTCAATAGCATTCAAGGATTTACAAGCTAAGAAGCCTGAAGAAATTATCAACAAAGCTGTCAGAGGTATGTTGCCAAAAGGCCCTCTAGGTAGAGATATGTTTAGAAAGATGAAGATATTCGCAGGCGCTGAACATACACACGCGGCGCAACAACCTCAACTTTTAGAAATTTAATTTTAGATATTTTAAGGTACGGAAATTATTATGGCAAAGACGCAAATATTTTATGCAACAGGCAGAAGAAAGACCTCAGTAGCTCGTGTTTATATGACTAAAGGTAAGGGTGTATTTACCGTAAACAAGCGTCCAATGGGCGAATACTTCGGTCGTGAAACTTCTTCAATGATTATTAATCAACCATTAGATACGGTTGATATGAGAGATAAGTTTGACTTCAACATCATGGTTAAGGGCGGTGGTGACACTGGTCAAGCGGGTGCGATTCGTTTAGGTGTGACACGCGCCTTAATGGAGTATGATGAAGAGCTTAGAGGTGACCTTCGTAAGGCTGGTTTTGTTACTCGTGACGCAAGAATTGTTGAGCGTAAGAAAGTTGGACACAAGAAAGCGCGTAAGAGCGAGCAGTACTCAAAGCGTTAACATTTTATTTAATGCTTGCAAAAAAAAACCGCAGATTGCGGGTTTTTTATTGCCTAGAATTTGTTTTAATTCTGCAGTTAATCATCAAATCTAGACAGTTTGTTTTGTCTAATAATACTTTGCACTAACTCAATATATTCATAACCAATCGCTGAGTATTTTTCCAATCCTTCAGAAAGACTGGCACCTGTAAGTTTAAGATTGTGTTTACGCTTATAAGCTCTAATTTGTCTGAGTAACCTATAAGTATGATTACGATTAAGATTTAGCAGGTAGTATTTAATGGATTTGTTGACCGAAGAAAAGCTCATTACCTCGTGCTTAGCGCCTTTTATACGCTCCTTAGGTACAACACCACAACCAGGTTTAAAACACCACAGACCAAAATAATTGTTGTAGTATTTGGAAAATCTGGAATTCCCCCAATTGGATTCAATCGCTGCTTGCGCTAACACTAAAGAGGCAGGGATAGTGTCTACTGCATTTAATAACGAGATTTTGTTCACACTCTTAATACGATATTTTTTAGCTAATTTTTTAATCTGTGTGTCATCAAATTGATTATTTTTAATCAATGAACGAAGCAGTTTAATTTTATTATTTTCCTCTTTTACCATTGGTAGTAAGTAATCAAAAAAAGCATTTTTCTTTTGATTAGAATCTTTTATCTCATCAAATTTTGGTGTTTTTGGTGAAATTAAATCCCAGATGTTAAAAGCCTGCGCTGTAGTAGCGCAAGCAATAGTGATGACAAACAAAAGTTCTCTCATAATTCAAATCGCTCACAAGATGCAGAAGCAACTTGTATTGTAAACATTTTTTCAATGGATAGGTTGAGTAAGTGAGATTTAATAACCCTAATTACCCCTGCGTGGGCGACGAGTAAGATTGACTTTTTTGTTCGTTCTTGGGTTATTTGCTCTAATACAGACAATATTCGTGCCTGGAAATCGTATAAATCTTCTGCACCCAATGGTCGATTGTCTAAGGGGTTTTGTTTGAATTTGTCAATTGTGGTTTGTCCAATTTCCTTGGCATTTCGACCTTGCCAGTCGCCAAATCCTATTTCCTTTAGTGAGTCAAACACTTGCATTTCAATATTTTGCATTTCTGATAAATGCTGAGCAAATGCTTGACAACGAGCCATTGGCGAAGTGGCAATAAAATCCCAGTGTTTACCATTTATTGATGCTTGCATTTGTTGCCAGCCTTTTTCGCTTAAGGGGTCGTCAAGTAAATTTCCACGGTATAAGCGATCCCCTTCGGGTTCACCATGTCTTAATAAGTCAAGAATCATTTTAGAGAAATCACTCGTGGATTTGCACTCTTGACATTAACCGATTAACGGCTTGGGTCGGCGTCACTTGTCCATCAACAACTTGTTTAACTTGTTCACAAATTGGCATTTCAATTTGATGATTTTTTGCCTGTGATAATACTAACTCTAAGGTATTAAGCCCTTCAACAGTTGCACCAACACTATTCAACGCCTGTTTTGTATTTTGATTTTTAGCTAATGCCTTGCCAAATTGGCGATTTCTTGATAAATCATCGGAACAAGTTAGCACCAAATCACCCAATCCCGATAAACCATTGAAAGTCGATGTATTCGCACCTAAAGCCACACCTAAGCGTATCATTTCAGCTAATCCACGCGTAATTAAAGCCGCTTGAGCGCTAGCACCATAGTTTAAACCTGCAGCAATACCTGCGGCAATTGCCAAAATATTTTTGACTGACCCGCCCACTTCTACACCAATGACATCATCATTGGTGTAGGCTCTAAGTGCTTGAGTATTTAGAACTTGCGCCCAGTGGTCTTGAATTCTTTTGTCTTTTGCAGCAACGCTAAGTGCTGTTGGTTTACGACTAGCGACTTCAAAGGCAAAACTAGGTCCTGAAATTACACAACTTGGGTGTTTGTTTAGAATAGATTCAAAGCTCTCATGTAAAAAACATTGTCCATCGGTATCAAAACCTTTAGTTGCCCAAGCAACAGATTGTTTTTCTGTGAGTAAGGGTTGCAGTGTTTTAAGTGTGCTAGTAAAACCATAACTCGGTACCGCAATTAAAACACTGTGAGAATCTTGCACATGCGATAAATCAAAAGTCAGTTTTATATTTGATGCATAATTTACCGATAAAGCAGGGTGTTTTGGCTGTAGTGTGTCAACTTCTTTTTGCGTGTGAGCATGTAAAAAGATAGTATCAAAGTTATCTGACAAGGCAATTGCTAAAGCACTTCCCCAAGCACCTGCACCAATAATACTAAGGTTGTTGGTCATTATTGATTAAGGATTTCGTCTAATTTTCCAGACGAATCGGCGGCTGCTAAATCATCAAAGCCACCGATATGTGTGCCATTAATAAATACTTGTGGTACTGTATTTCTGCCAGTTTTTTCTATTACTTCGTCCCAATCATCGGGTGTTTTGACATAATGTTTCTTAAAGGGAATACCTCTACTTTCCAATAATTGATAAGCTCTTTGACAAAATGGACAAGTATCAGAACAATAAATTGTGTTTGTTTTCACTTGCGTCTCCTAAGATTTAATGGGTTGGTTGGCTTTTTTCCAGGCGTTCATGCCGCCTTTTAAGTTATAAACATGCTCAAACTCATTGCGTGTTAATAGTCCTGCAATATGTGCTGCACGCGAACCACTGCGGCAATATACCAATACTTTTTTCTTATTATCTAAGGTATCAAGTTTACTTTTAACTTGACTTATTGGGATATGAATATCATTTGCAATATAGCCTGCACTGCGTTCTTTTTTCTCGCGCACATCTAGGATAATTAAATCTTTTTCATCCATTAATGTAACTGCTGCGTCAACATCTATATCTTCGTATTTTTTTAATTTATCTGCAACAACATTGCCAATCAGTAGCATAATCAAAATCACCAATGTAACTGTGGTAAGGATTTGCTCGTCATCTAATAAAAACTCTAAAACTTCCATGTTTATTCTCCTTTTAAAAAGTTATCTAGCATCTCATGACCTTGTTCAGTCAAAATAGATTCTGGGTGGAATTGAACACCTTCAATGGACATTTCTTTATGCTTGATGCCCATAATTTCATCACAACCACCTTGTTCATCCTTAGTCCAAGCAGTCATTTCAAAGCAATCTGGCAAACTGGATTGTTCGGCTACCAATGAGTGGTAGCGCGTGGCATTTAATGGATTGTTGAGGTTATTAAATACACCTTTGTTTGTATGATGTACAGGTGATATTTTTCCATGCATAATCTTTTTAGCGCCAATCACATTACCACCGAATGCCTGCACCATCGCCTGAAACCCCAGGCATACACCAAGTATTGGAATCTTGCCAGCAAAATTTCTAATCACTTCAATTGAAATCCCTGCTTCATTTGGTGTGCAAGGGCCAGGGGAGATAACCAAAAACTCTGGATTCAGTTTTTCAATTTCATTGACTGTAATTTTGTCATTTCGATACACTTCAACCGTTTGTCCTAACTCGCCAAAATACTGCACCAAGTTATAGGTAAATGAATCGTAATTGTCAATCATTAAAAGCATAATTTATTGTTTTTTTGATATTTAGTTAGTTTGATTGGTCTAATAAAATCAGTATGCATGGTTAAATCTGGCGTTAAATGGCGCCCTCCTAATTTGGCAATTACAACCTGTATATTGGCTTTTCTAACATATTTCATTGCAGGAATAAAATCAGTGTCTGCAGTAATTAAAATAATTCTATCAATTTTTCCTTGATGAGCAAGGTGTGCCATATCTAACCCAATACGCATATCCACGCCTTTTTGCCTAAATTTTGGCTTACCTTTTTTGCCTTCATTAGTCCAACCTTCGAATTTTAAAACCCCTAAACGAACAGCAAATAAATCTTTTGATTGTAATTCTGCAATCAGTTTATTTTCTTTTTTGACTAATTCTGCACCATTTTTGTGTTTCAGCAAATAAAAGAATGGTTTGCCAGTTTTTTTGTCAATTGGGTCAAATGAATCACAATCATAATAGAGAATTTTGTGTAATTCTTCATCAGCTACACAACAATCCTTAGCTATTTGTGCAATCATATTTGCATTATAAGAAATACCTTCCTCTCTTAAGACAATGAGTAAATAACCAGCATCAATCAGTAAAATAGTTTTTTTCATTTTTTTTACTCCTTAAAGCTAAAAAAAAGACCTCCAAAAGGAGGCCTTCATGCTTGCCCACAAGCTTTGGTCTTTTATGCTTGCCCACAAGCTTTGGTCTTTTATGCTTGCCTACAAGCTTAACGGATACAAATAAAATTATACACAAATTTTTTATTTAGCAAAAAGTTTATTTTACAACCTGAGGAAAATCAATCGGCTTACCTTTGTGCTTGGTGTTAAACTTTTTTATAAATGGCATAATTTTTTAATAATCATATTTTGGTTGTTTTCAATTATATTGCCCGTTGCCAGCCACTCAAATGATACATTTAAAAATTTTGCCAATCGTGCAAGTGTAATGCCCCAAAAAACCAAACTATTCTATCAAACTTTAGGTTTTGATTGGGTTTATTTTACCGCTAAAAAGGAGGCAAAGTTAAGGCACTGAAAGTGATGAAAACTTTGAGAAAATCCCGCATTTTTAAATCGTGCAAAATGCGTTTGTTGACTATCAGTAATTAACACATTTTCAATGGCTTGGCGTTTGCTGGCAATTTCTAATTCGCTGTATCCATTGGCACGCTTAAAATCTAAGTGTAGTTTGGTTATCTCATCTTGTTTTTGCTTATCGTCAAAATGAATTTTTTCCGATACAATCAATGCACCGCCTTTGTTTAACCCTTGATAAATAGTGTTAATAAATGTCTGCCTTTGTTTAGGTTTGATAAATTGCAAGGTGAGATTAAGAACAACGATAGATGCATTTTTAATATGTATATCTTCAATATTATTGCAAATAGTTTTAAAGTTTGATAATTCACCTGCAAGATTGGTTTCACATTTTTTTATCATATCCAGAGAATTGTCAACCGCAATAATTTGATTATTATTGTGATTATTGTTTAAACCTAATACTAGAGAAATCGCACCTGTTGACGCACCAAGGTCGTAATAATTGCTGTTGTCTTGTCCATAAGTTTTAACCATCAGTCCAACCATTTCAATCATGGATTGATAACCAGGCACTGAGCGTCTAACCATGTTATCAAATACATTAGCAACACTTTCATCAAAAGTAAAATCAACCAAATCTGTCTTTTTTTGAAAGAGCTTGTCACGCATAAAGGTTCTCCAAAAAGAACTCGCTAACCAATAATTTGGTTTGACCAATGGTAAAGGTTGAGCGCCTTCCCCAAAGATTATCTGCGTGTGTTATTTGCATCTCACCACGCACGATGCTACCATTGTTAAATAAAATTTCGCCCAATGGTTTACCACCAATAGTGCGTAAATCTTTGGTGTCATTGGTAATCGGTATGATTGAGCGTGCAAAAATCATCACCTGTTGATTGCCTAATAATTCTACTTCACGAATAATGCAATCGTCTCGGGTGTCAACCAAATCAGCTTCATTTTTGTGGGCTTTCCCCTGTGTTTGTGACAGCACATTGACAGCAAAATCCTCAAATTCTTGTTTGAGTTTGTGCGTCAGTGATTGATTATCAATCAGCCATGGTTCTAACGCTTTAGGTATTGTCATTTGCGCGTCTAAGTTTACCCAAAGAAGGTTTTTAATATTCATAAATGGCATTTTACTATGTACTGGCGTATTGGGATTTGTCGTGGGTAATCCATCGTTGGATTAGTGCTTGTTGTTTTTCTTCATTTTCATTGATAAATTTATCACAATAAAAATGCACCTGCTTGAGAAGGTACCCATCACGCACGATATTAGCAATTTTCATATTGGCAATACCTGTTTGTTGCGTACCAAGAATCTCGCCAGGGCCCCGTAATTCTAAATCTTTGTTGGCAATCGAAAAGCCGTCATTGGTTTGTCTTAGAATATTAAGTCGTTCTTTCGCAGTGCCACTAAGTGGTGCTTGATACATAAGTATACAAATACTTTTCTCGTTGCCACGACCTACACGCCCGCGTAATTGATGTAATTGCGCTAAACCTAATCGTTCTGAATTTTCAATCACCATGAGTGATGCATTTGGCACATTAACACCCACTTCGATTACCGTTGTTGCCACCAATACATTAACCTCGCCGCACGCAAATTGTTGCATAATGGTGATTTTTTCATCTTTGTTCATTTTTCCATGAATGAGCACAACAGACTGATTTGGCAGATTTTGTTGTAAATAATGATGTGTATTGATAGCAGATTCAGCGCGTAAGGCTTCAGATTCTTCAATCAAAGTACACACCCAATACACCTGATTGTTTGCATTACACACCTGTTTAATTTTTTCAATCACTTCATCTTTGCGCTCATTGCTTAGTGCAACGGTCTGTACAGGCATTCTACCAGGGGGTAATTCGTCAATAATTGACGAGTCTAAATCTGCGTAAGCGCTCATTGTCAGTGAGCGTGGAATAGGGGTGGCAGTCATGACCAATTGGTGCGGGGTATTGTGCGCTTTTTGCACCAAAGACAGGCGTTGATGCACGCCAAACTTATGTTGTTCATCAATAATAACGAATCCTAGTTTGTCAAAGGTAATGCTTTGTTGGAATAAAGCATGCGTGCCAATGACTATCTGTGCTTGACCCGATTGTATTTTTTTTGTTTGCTTTGCTCTTGTTTGGGTGTTCTGTGAACCTGCTAGAAATGCAATTTCAACATTCAAAGGATTTAAATAATTGGAAAAACTTTGTAGGTGCTGTGATGCCAAAATCTCAGTTGGTGCCATAATTGCCGCTTGAAAACCATTCTCAACCGCTTGCAAACAAGCGAAAACCGCAACGATGGTTTTGCCAGAGCCAACATCACCTTGTAACAGCCTTAACATCGGATGATTGGACGACAAATCTGCATTAATATCAGCAATACTGCGCTGTTGAGCACTGGTTAATGCAAAACCTAAATTCTTATGCAATTGATTCGATAAGTTGTCTTTAATTTTAAATATATTGGTTGTTTTATTTTTGCGTTGTTTTTTTAATTGTAGCAAACTGAGTTGTTGCGCACACAATTCTTCAATAATCAATCGTTGTTGTGCAATGTGTTTAAATGTTTCAATTTGCTCTATATTTTCATCTTCTTTTGGATGGTGTAATATTTCTAACGCCTGTTTTAATGATGGCATAGAATGATTTGATAATGACTCAAAATTATCCCTGAGTGGCGAGTTTTTTAGCGCATCCATCGCAGTATTCACCCATTTTTTCATTTGTGTTTGGGCAATATTGCCAGTCAATGGATAAATCGGGCTTAAGGTTTTTTCTAATAAAGTGTTTTGCCCTTTAGAGATCAGCCGATATTCAGGGTGGTACATTTCCAAACCATCTTTGCCGATTTTTATCTCGCCAAAACATTGGATAATATCACCACGCACCAGTTGTTGTTTTTGATATTGATTGAAATGGAAAAATCGTAATAATAAGTGTCGATTATTCTCATCAATGAGATAACACAATAGCTGACGATTTTTAGTACGGGAACTTGTTGGTGGAGTTTCAATACTTTTAATAGTGAGTTGCACCAAAATCTCATCACCTACGCGCGCCTTATTTAATGAGGTAATAGATATTTTATTTTGATATCGATGTGGCAAATGAAATAACAAATGTTCCAAATTATAGATACCACAAGCATTTAATTTTTCTTGTGCTTTTGGACCTAATCCATTGATTGAAATAATTGAATCAGATAACGCCATTATTATTAGACCTGCTCTATTTATTCAGGATCGGCTTCTTTGACCAAAACACCATCCATTTCTACTTGCGCACCTCGTGGTAATTCTTTAATGCCAAGGGCTGCACGCGCAGGATAAGGCTGAGAAAAATATTGTGCCATAATCTCATTTACTGTTGGGAAATGGCTCAAATCCGTTAAAAAGATATTGAGTTTTACAATATTATTCAAATCACCACCTGCTGCTTCACATACAGCACTCAAGTTCTTAAACACTTGGTGAATTTGCTCGTTAATACCGTCTCCAACTATTTCCATGGTTTCAGGCACTAAAGGAATTTGCCCTGATAGATAAACTGTTATGCCACCAGTTACTGCCACTGCTTGAGAGTAAGTGCCGATCGCCTCAGGTGCTTTGTTGGTTGAAATAATATTTTTTTGCATAAGTAATTCCCAGGTAATAATATTGTTAAATTTTACTTCATCTTGTCATTCACTTGAAAATAAAAAAAATCTGCTTTTAAGACTGCACAAATAGAAAAGGGTCATAACAAGGTCAAATAAACTTCTTTCTGTAAATTACCATCTATTCCATCGATTTCTCGTTCATTAAAAAAACCTACCCGTTATTATTGT
>CAJHVQ010000384.1_pt1 | contig 15145 bp, 12 predicted proteins | sample 9196941 | NCBI WGS metagenome assembly CAJHVQ01 (sample SAMEA7706167, study PRJEB36976) | symbiont metagenome | biome: Marine hydrothermal vent biome [ENVO:01000030]; feature: Bathymodiolus gill tissue material [ENVO:01001393]; material: Bathymodiolus-dominated oceanic mussel reef... | reverse complement strand
ATGTTTAGGATTTAAAACACCTTATCAGGTGTTTTTTGAAAGGACGGGTATTGATGCTCGTCAATTGGGAGTGGTGCGTTTATGAGTCGAATTCACCATGTTTAATGTTGTGTGTGAAACATAAAATTTGTGTAGCGTAACGCTTAAGTGTAACTTATAATTATTTGGTTTGCAACAAATTAGAAAAATAAGTTAAATCTAGAATAAAAAACAACACTAACTTGACAGTAAACGCTATGCGTAAAGATTGCGCTCTATAGGGGAATTTGATTAAGCTCAAAAATTGGCAAAAGCATTGCCGCAACAATAAAGAGTACAATGCAACCCATAATTGCTATCATTATCGGTTCAAAAGCATTAACCAGTTTTGTGGTGTAGTGGTCAATTTCACTTTCTTGATTTTGTGCAACTTTATTTAGCATTTTTGCTAACTGTCCACTACTCTCGCCACTGGCAAGCATATAAAGTGTTATTGGCGGTAAGGCTTGATATTGTTTAAACGCTAAAAACAACGATGATCCTTCACGCACTTTTTCTCTGGCTTTTAAAATGGCTTGGCGCATTGGCAAGAAATTAAGCGCCATTGCTGAATTAGTAAGTGCGGTAATCACAGGTGCGCCACTTTCATACAATAATGCAAAAGTGCGTGCAAAGCGTATGGCATTGGTTGTGATTAATATTTTTCCAATCACAGGCATTTTGACCAATATGCTTTGTACTTTTACTTTAATACTTTGCTTTTTAAGTAAGAATCGACTGCCAAATATTAATACTAATAAAGTAATTAAGATTGTAAAAGAGTGCTTGGTTAAAAATTCATTGAGCTGAATGACAAAAACAGTAATCTCTGGTAATTGTTGACCAGAATCCTGAAAAACTGCTGCAATTTCTGGCACGACAAAAATCAAAAGCAAATAAACCACAGACATTGCAACAATAGAAACAACAACTGGATAAATCATAGCAGCAGAGACTTTTGCCCTGAAATGCTGTTGTTTCTCAATATCTATTGCTAACGCCTCTAACACACCACCTAAATTTGCACTTGCCTCGCCCAGTTCAACAGTTGCAATATAGTAATCTGGAAATTGCCCATAATTTGAACCCAATGATTTTGCCAAACTCTGCCCTTGTAAAATCTGTGAGTGGGTGTGTTTGATGATTTTTACAAGATGTTTTTTATGGTGATTTTGCAAAATTGTATTGAGCGCTTGTTCAACAGGAATAGAAGCTTGAATGAGTGAGCCTAATTGACGCGTTAACATAGCAATATCAGCCATACTTAAGTGCTTTTGAAATAGAAGTTTTGCTTTTTTTAATGGTTGTTTGCTGGATTTAATATTTAAAATAGTTAAACGCTGTTCTTTAAGCTGGGTGCGTGCGCTTTTAATATGGTCGCTCTCAATAAGCCCACTAACTTGCTTTTGTTTTTGGTTGATAGCTTGATATTCAAAAACAGGCATAAATTTTACAGGGAAACAACTCTAATCGCTTCATCTAGGCTACATTGCCCTTGTATTACTAGTTCTATAACTTGGTCTTTTAAGGTTAACATTTTCCCTTGAAGATGATCGTTTATTTGATTTTCATCAGCACCACTGTAAATCATTGCTCTAAGCTCAGTGTCAACAACTAATAATTCATACAAACCACTCCTACCTGAAAAACCACTATGATGACAATGCTCGCAAGATGAGGCGCTATAAATAACACTGGGCTTACCTAGGCCTAATTTTTCTTGTTCTTTTTCATTTGTTGTATGCGCTTGTTTGCACTCAGAACATAAGATTCTAATCAACCTTTGTGCTAACACGCCTGAGAGACTAGAGGCTAATAAAAACGGATCTACGCCCATATCTTTAAGTCGAATTATGGCGTCTTTAGCGCTATTCGTATGCAGCGTAGAAAAAACCAAATGACCTGTTAAGCTAGCCTGTACTGCAATCTGAGCAGTTTCTTTATCACGAATCTCACCCACCATCACAATATCTGGATCTTGTCGTAAAATAGCCCTTAACCCTTTAGCAAAAGTCATGTGGATACTATCATTAATTTGAGTTTGATTGATGCCATCAATATAGTATTCAATGGGATCCTCAATGGTGGTAATATTTCTTGATTGGTTGTTCAAAACACTAAGCGCCGCATAAAGCGTAGTGGTCTTACCAGATCCAGTCGGGCCAACAACCAAGATAATGCCACTAGGCTTTTGAATTAAGTCGTAAATTTTTTGATAGATTGCATCATCTATTCCAAGCTGTTTAAGTTGCAATCGCCCAAGTTGCTTATCTAGCAAGCGCATCACAACTTTTTCTCCCTTGCCAGATGGGATGATAGATACGCGTATATCAACTGCACGACCGCCTAATTGCAGTGAAATCCTACCATCTTGTGGCAAACGCCTTTCAGAAATATCAAGGTTGGCCATTACTTTAATACGCGACACCAATAAAGGGGCAATCTTTTGTTGTGGCTCTAGCACCTCTTTTAATAGCCCATCTAAGCGAAAACGAATACGAATACGGGATTCGTAGGGTTCAATATGAATATCAGATGCCCCCTGTAAAATAGCTTGTGCGCATAAAGCATTAATAAGACTAATAATCGGTGCTTGGTCATCAGAATCCAACAACTCTATTGGCTCAAATAACTCCATTGCAATATCATCTAAGGTTTTATCTTGTTCTATATCATGACTAAAATCTTGTAAATTGTTCAGCGCGCCACTTTCATAATGCGTTTGTATTTTCTGCATTAAAGATTCTTTCGGGATTTGTTCTAATTGAAATGCACCATATTTGCGTCTAATTTCTAATAAAACAGAAGCATCAGGCAATACAGCGTAACTTAATGCGCCGTCTTCTAATAATAATTTAAATTTTTTGCTAAACAAATAAGGCAATGAAACATCACTCATATTCATACCAATTATCTTCTAAATCAATATCAACTTCTTGGTTGCTTTTATTATCTTCTAAATTAATACCGACCTTTTGGTTGCTTTTATTGTCTTTTTGAGTAGGCTTTATCTCTGCATTGGTTTTCTTTTTACCAGCGGCACTGTAATCTGGAAAAAGGTCATCAAAATGATCTTCCCCCATATTTTCTAGTATTCTCCTTGCTTGAATATAACTATATTTTTGTCGACTAATGTCATCTATATTATCTTTGGTAAGAATAGTAGGTCTAATAAAAATCAACAAATGTCGCTTCTCAGTTTTTTCGGTGTCATAACGAAACAAGTGCCCTAAAATAGGAATATCACCCAGCAAAGGTACTTTCATTTGCGTCTCACGCACAACATTGTCAATCATACCGCCTAAAACTAATATTTTATTATTCTCCACCATTACCGTTGTTTTGATTTTCCTTTTTGAGGTAATCACATCTACAGCACTAGAAGACGGCAACACATTAGAAACTTCTTGCTCTATTTTTAACTTAACCCCGTTACCTTCATTAATTTGAGGTCTAACCTTTAAAGTAAGTCCAACATTTTTACGCTCAAAATTTTGGAATGGATTGGAATTACTACTACTCAGCTGTGTATTGGTAATAAAAGGCACTTCATTACCCACAACAATTTCAGCATCTTCATTGTCTAAAGTAACAATGGAAGGTGTGGACAAAATATCGGCATTGCCCATACTGTTTAGCGCATTAATAACCAAACCTAATGCATTGGTGATTTTGCCACTTGCGTCTTTACTATGGTTGCCAACAAGATAACTGGCACCAGATTTTAGTGAATTTGCAAATTTGCTCGGGTCAGACATATTTCCCAATAAAGCTGGTATTTGCCCATTAAAATCAATCAATCCAATACCATCACCACCAGCACCTAACCACTGAATACCTAATTCATTGGTATCTGAGGAAGTAATTTCAGCAATCACAGCTTCAATTAACACCTGTGCACGCTCAACATCAAGTTTATTGATAACTTTTTTAACGCTTAAAGTGATTGCCGCTGGTGCAGTTATAACAATAGCGTTGGTTGCCTCATCTGCTTGAATGTTAGTCGCTGACGCTGATTTGTTTTTCTGGGCTGTGCTAGCTATTTGTTTTGCAACACCTTGCAAAATAGGCAGAATACCTTTGGCATCAGCGTGCTTTAAATAAATGATTGAAGTAGAGCCAGACTCTCCTTGCTTATCCAGCTCGCTAATTAAAAACCTTGCTTTCAATCGTTTAGATTTATCACCACCAATGATAATTTGGTTGCTTTGTGCATTTGTGCTAATCGTCAACTTAGGATTTTTTCTATTTTTAATCAGCAATGAAGTTAATACACCTGCTAGTTCTGTTGCACTTGAATTTTTAAGTGAGATAATTTCATAATCATCGTCAACTTTCAGATCTAAGAGGCTGACCATATCCTTGATACGCTTAATACTAGCAGTACTATCTGTCATAATAATGCTATTAGAAGGTTGATAAGCAACCAGATACCCATGTGGAGAAGCCAAAGGGCGCAAGATAGCAACCAACTCCCTTGCTGCTACATTTTTAACCGCAAGAACCACACTAATGATTAAATCATCTGCAAGATGGTTGGGCGGTGTGTTTTTGGTGGCATTTTTTGGTAATATCTTATCAAAATCATCCCCTGGAATAATCACATAGCCATGCACTTGCAAAATAGATGCAAAAAACTGGTAAAGTTTTTCATCGTTAATATCTTGATTGCTCACTACATTGACTTTTCCTCTAACTCTAGGGTCAATAATAAAATTTTTATCCGTTGCTTGAGAGACCGTATTAATCAGTGTGCGAATATCGGTGTCTTTCAAATTAAGTGTTAATGCATGGACTGGAGATAGCACAAACAATAGCGTTAAAAAAACATAAATAAATTGATTTTTTTTGTTCATAATAAGGGCCTAAATTCAAATTTTAAGTGCAACTTTTTGTTGGATAATAATACCTGATTTAAACACCATTTTTGGTGTTTGATCGTTCAGACTCCTTCTTGGTCTATTATTCAACCAACATTTTTTTGAAATTTTTAAAACTTAAAAAAAAATACCGCTAAATCCATTAATATAGCGGTATACAAACTGGTAGTCGCGAGTGAATTCGAATCACCGACCCCTACCATGTCAAGGTAGTGCTCTAACCAACTGAGCTACGCGACTGTAAAAAGCAAAATTATACCGTCTTAAAAGCAGGTTTTAATAATATCTTGAATGTTGCTAGCAGCCTTATAAGGATTGTCAGCATTTTTAATAGGTCGCCCTACAACAATATAATCTGAACCTGATTTGAATGCAGTTGCCACATCAACTACACGCTTTTGGTCATCATCATTTGCCACAGGACGAATACCTGGTGTTACTGCAATAAGTTTATTGTCTACATACTCACGCAAGAATGGAACTTCAAGACCTGAGGATACCACACCATCACAACCCGCTTCAAAAGCCCGTTTGGCGCGAGAAATCACCAAATCTTGCACATTACAATCAAAACCCAAATCATCTAAATCACCTCTATCAAGGCTGGTAAGTACGGTAACTGCCAATATTTTAAGATCGCCTTTATTCTCCACTGCTTTTTCCATTAATGCTTGATTACCATGAATGGTAGCAAAAGTTGCGCCATATTCACTCAAGCGATTGATGGTTCTGCCCACAGTCTCCGGCACATCAAAAAATTTCAAATCAACAAATACTTTTTTGTCTTTGGCAATCAACCAGTCCATCAACTGAAAGTATTGCCCTGTCATTAACAGCTCCATACCGATTTTGTAAAAACGAACGCTATCGTCAAGTTGATTAACCAAATCCTTAGCTTGCGCTACCTCTGGCACATCCAATGCAAAAATAAGCCTGTCTTCAATCTTAATGTCTTTCATAATTTCCTTTTTCTACACCTTTGCCCAGTGCATAAATAAATGCCTAAATTATACTGTGCTTTTGCATAGGCTTGATCGCCAGATTTTTGATGCCAACATTATAGGTGTGCCGCATGAATAAATATTGTAAAATATCAGTAATTTGTCCTTGTGGCTCAGCTGGATAGAGCAGCCGCCTCCTAAGCGGCAGGTCAGTGGTTCGAATCCACTCAAGGACGCCAATAAAAGGAGTTAAAATGCATCAAGGTGAATGCCTGTGTGGCAAAGTTAAATTCCAAATTACGCAGAAAATTACAGATATTGTCCTGTGTCATTGTAGTGAATGTAGGCGTGTACAAGGCACTGCCTTTGCTACCAATGGCAATGTAGAAAGTAAAAACTTTAAATTTTTAAGAGGTGAGAATAACCTAACCGAATTTAAAGAAAATGACAATAAAAGCCGATTCTTTTGTCAATCTTGCGGTGCGCCAATTATGGCAAAACTTAAAAATAACCCTGATTACACAAGGGTTAGACTAGGGACAATTACAACTGATGTTGATGAAGCCATTGAAAAACATATTTTTACTCAATCAAAAGCAAGCTGGGATACTATCTGTGATGATATTCCGCAACACAAAGAATGGTAAATTAGGAGTGGCAAATGAGTGGCAATAGTATTGGCAAATTATTCACAGTAACCACTGCTGGTGAATCACATGGCGAAGCACTGATAGGTATTGTTGACGGTTGCCCGCCTAATATGGCACTTTCTGAGGCTGACTTACAAGGGGACTTGGATTTAAGAAAGCCAGGTACTTCACGCCACACAACACAGCGTCGTGAAGAAGACCTGGTAAAAATTTTATCAGGCACTTTTGAAGGCAAAACTACCGGCACACCGATTGCACTCATCATTCAAAACACCGATCAACGCTCTAAAGACTATGGCAATATCGCCAACACTTTCCGCCCTGGTCATGCGGATTACACTTACGAACAAAAATACGGCATTCGTGATTATCGTGGTGGAGGGCGCTCTTCTGCGCGTGAGACAGCGATGCGTGTTGCCTGTGGCGGTATTGCTAAAAAGTATTTAAAACAAGAATTTGGTATTGAAATTAAAGGTTATCTTGCGCAGTTAGGACCCATTAAAACAGAAACATTGGATTGGAATGAAGTGCATAACAACCCTTTCTTCTGTCCTGATGTGAGTAAAGTGACAGAACTTGAAGAGTACATGGACGCTTTAAGAAAATCAGGGGATTCCATTGGTGCGCGTATCAACATAGTTGCCAGCAATATGCCAGTTGGATTAGGGGAGCCAATTTTTGATAGATTAGAAGCTGATGTTGCGCATTCAATGATGAGCATTAACGCCGTTAAAGGCGTAGAAATCGGTGCTGGATTTGACTGTATTACCCAAAAAGGCACACAGCATCGTGACACTATTACCCCGCAGGGTTTTGCATCTAATAATGCGGGGGGCACACTTGGTGGCATTAGTTCTGGACAAGATTTGTTAGTTTCTATCGCACTCAAACCAACTTCAAGCTTACGCCTTCCAATCGGCAGTATCGACAAAGATGGCAAACCAACAAAGGTCATTACCAAAGGTCGTCACGACCCATGCGTGGGCATTCGTGCCACGCCAATTGCTGAGGCAATGTTGGCAATTACGCTGATGGACCATGTGATGCGCCAGCGTGCGCAGAATACAGGGGTGAAATCATCTACGCCTGCTGTTCCTGCAAGTAAATAAAAATATAACAACCATTAATACAAGGAAGGAAAAATGCTTTTTTCTCTAATCAACAAATACATCTCTATTAATCCAAAAAATGATATCCTATCAGGGTTAACCGTTGCGCTTGCCTTAGTGCCAGAGGCGGTTGCCTTTGCTCTACTGGCTGGTGTGGGTCCATTAGTCGGTTTGTATGCTGCTTTTACCATTGGTTTGGTTACTTCGATTATCGGTGGTCGCCCAGGTATGATTTCTGGTGCAACAGGTGCGATTGCTGTAGTGATTGGCACACTGGTGGCAGTTCATGGTGTGGAGTATTTATTTGCTGCAGTAGTACTCACAGGCCTTATTCAAATTGCTTTTGGCTTACTCAAACTTGGTAAATTTATTCGTCTCGTGCCACACCCTGTGTTTTTGGGCTTTGTAAACGGTATTGCGATGGTTATTTTTATCGGACAAATTAAACAATTTAAAATCGGCGATGCATGGATTACTGGCGAGCCATTAATGATTATGCTAGCCATTATTGCCGCTACAATGGCAATTATTTATTTATTACCAAAATTTACCAAAGTCGTGCCTGAAATTTTGGTGGCAGTTATCGTTGGTAGTTTAGCGGTGATTTGGCTTGGACTTGATACTCGCACAGTGGGTGATGTGGCTTCTATTAAAGGTGGTATTCCTGCTTTTCACATCCCTGATGTGGCGTTTAGTTTTGAAACACTAACAATCATTTTCCCTTATGCGCTTACCATGGCGTTAGTCGGCTTAATTGAAAGCTTGCTTACTTTGAACTTAGTTGATGACCTTACAGAAACCACAGGGCAGCCAAATCGAGAAAGTGTTGGTCAAGGTGTGGCAAATACACTAACAGGTCTATTTGGTGGCATGGGCGGCTGTGCAATGGTGGGCCAAAGTATTATTAATATTAAATCTGGCGGTCGTGGTCGTTTGTCAGGTATTGTTGCTTCAGTTGCATTGCTATTATTCATCCTTTATCTGTCTGAATACATTGAGATGATTCCAATTGCAGTATTGATCGGTGTAATGTTTATGGTGGTGATTGGCACCTTTGAATGGTGCACGCTAAGCTTGTTTGGCAAAATACCTGCATTAGACATTGTTACTGGTATTTCGGTGGCTGTTATTACTGTGTTGACTGACAACCTTGCATTAGCAGTGATTGTTGGTGTTATTCTGTCTGCCTTGTCTTTTGCTTGGGAGTCAGCCAGCAAGATTTTTGTTAAACAACATCAAAATGATAAAGGCAATAATGTCTATGAGGTGCACGGCACTTTGTTCTTTGCCTCAAAAGAGCATTTTCAAGAATTATTTGACCCTAAAGCAGACACCAATGATGTCTACATTGATTTTGGCAATGCTCGAGTGCTAGACCACTCAGCCATTCAAGCAATTGATAAATTGGCTATACGCTATAAACGCATTGGCAAAACATTGCACCTACAACACCTAAGTGCTGAGTGTCGATTGCTACTTAAAACCGCAAAAAACTTAGTAGAAGTCAATGTTTTAGAAGATCCTACCTACCATATAGCAGATGACAAATTAGCTTAGCACTTGAAATTTTAACTCAATATCCATATAATAAATATTGGAAATAAAAATATAAAAAAACACCATTTGGAGGTAAAAATATGAAAAAAACATTAGCGATAACTATATTACTAACATCAACATTGCTTAACGCAACACATGGATCTCATCAGCCAAATTTCTTTAATCACCACCCCACATTTAACCAAAATTTCTGGCGTGACTTTAATCATCAATTCCAACAATTTAACCATCAAATGAAGGAACTTCAACACGATGCTCACGCTGTTAACACTTATTCAAAGCAGTACTTTGATAAGGCATCTAATCATTATGTTGTCAAGATTAAAACCCCAGGCATTGATAAAGTCAACTTTAACATCTCGACTGATAAAAACAACTTGATTATCAAAGCCAAACAAAATTCAAAGAGTGGCAATAGAAGCTCATCAAGCTATTTCTCGCAAGTCATTTCTATTCCCAAAGATGGCGATGCGGACAATGTTATGACAGAGTTCAAAGAAGGTGTATTAAAGATATCAATCCCAAAACTTGACAAACCCAAGCCTCAGACTAGAAAAATAACTATCCAATAAAAGGAAAAAGCAAAGAAAGCCTGACTTTCTTCATTTGCCCTTTTCGTCTCCCCAAAGGAGCTTGTGCAGTTGCACTTGCAAACGCACATTGAGCTGCCCATCTAAGATCCACTGTGCCAACTGGGCAGGCTCAATAGCATCAAAAACAGAGGAAAACAACACTTCTGCTTGCGTTGGATATTTGCTTAAAAGTTTCACACTCCAATCAAAATCAGCCTTTGAGCCGATGACGAACTTTAATTGATCTTTGGTTTCTAATTTTTCTATGTTGTCGTATAGGTTTTTATCCGATTCGTTTGATGAGGGAGTTTTAATATCCATCACAATGGATACACCTGGATTAATATCGGCAATATCAATACTGCCACTAGTCTCTAATGACACCTGATAATTTTCTTTAACCAACCTATCCAGCAAAACATAGCAATTAATTTGTGCTAAAGGCTCGCCGCCTGTGACACAGACAAACTTAGTGTTGTACTTTTTAACCTTAGCGAGTATGGCGTCAATACTAAGTGGATTATTACCTTTAAAGGCATACTCAGTATCGCAATAACTGCATCTGAGTGGGCAGCCTGTGAGGCGTACAAACACGGTAGGCAAGCCCACTTCTCGTGCTTCGCCTTGCAAGGAATAAAAGATTTCGTTAATATTAAGTTCAGTATTCATAATGTGCGTGAGAATTTTCTAAAAGATTTAATCATTTCGTAAATTAATACAACTTGTAATATTTTATAAAAGAAAAATAAGTATCTATCTACATCACTCACAGAGCTAAATATCTTATCAATATCGTAACTCAATGGTGAGACAAAATCAACAATAGTTTTTGCATCGTAATTAAAACCGTTAATCAAAACATAAAACAACATAACAACACCAACAAAGCGCATTATTGAGAGAATAACATTCGTTCCAAAAGCACTTACCCAAGACTCAAAAGTTAAAACAAATCTATCTGATAAATTTTTATTTGTTTTATTTTCTCTTAACGCTTTTAAGTGAATTTGGTATTCTTGTGTGTGAAATTCTAAGGCTTTAATTTGATCATTTTGTTTGAGTGCAACATTTTTAAGGGTTAAAAAGGTTTCTCGATTGTCTGAACTAAACTTTGTATTGTCATATTCCATCCTATCAATAATCGTATGCTTTAAATCAAGATTGATGTTCTCAACACCTGAAAAATTCAATACATTGTTAAATATAGCACCAGTAAAATCAACTTTTTTAGAAAACTTTGGTAAATATAAAATATCAGTAAACGGTTTATTATCGCTAGCAGTACGGACTCTCTGGTCTCTAAAATCAACCCTATCGTTAAATATTGTTTCAACAGAGTTAACTTCACCATTAAATTCTGTACCACTAAAAGCAACATTTTTGTTAAATGTTGCATGATTAAAACTAACCTCATCATTGAATTTTGCTGTAACAAAGCTAGCATATTTAATAAATTGAGCACTATTAAAACTAACAATTTTATTAAATTTAGCATCAGTAAAAGTAGCGGCCTCTTTAAATATTGCACCATGAAAAGTAGCATCTACAAATGTATCCCCTTGAAATTTCATATCTTTTAAAAAAATACAATGTACAAAATTATTGGGTTGACTACTATTATTGCGTCGACTACTAGTTTGTTCATTATTTTCAATTAAATAATAAACGCAATCGTCTTTACATACCTTTCTTTCTCCATTATCTAAATCACCTACATATATTATGCTAGTTTCTGGTCTATTGTTAGTGATTGGATATTCTTGATAAGAGTTATCATTGTATTTAAAACGCAAATACTCTGGATTACCCGTAGGAATTTCAACGCTTGTTAGTATTTTGTTCATAATAAAAACTGCCCTTGTTTAAGTGCTTTAATTTGGTTGCGTACATCAGCAGCTTGTTCAAATTTGAGCTCTTCTGCAAATTGATACATTTGTTTTTCTAAGGTTTTAAGTTCTTTTGCAAGCTGTACAGGGGTTAATTTTGCTACCGTTTGTGTGTCATATTCCCCTTCAGAATCTGCCACTCTTGCATCGGTGTCTAAAATATCAACAATCGGTTTAACCACGCCTTTAGGCGTAATATTATTGGCTTCATTGTGGGCCTGTTGTTTTTTGCGTCTTCGGGTGGTTTCGTCCATTGCCCTTTGCATGGAATTGGTAATCCTATCAGCATACAAAATCGCATGGCCATTGATGTTTCTCGCAGCACGCCCCATGGTTTGAATCAAGGAGCGCTCAGAGCGTAAAAAACCTTCTTTATCCGCATCTAAAATTGCCACTAAAGACACCTCAGGTATATCTAAACCCTCTCTGAGTAAGTTGATACCTACTAATACATCAAACACACCTAGGCGCAAATCACGAATAATCTCTACCCGCTCAACGGTATCAATATCAGAGTGTAGATATCGAACTTTAACATTGTGCTCATTGAGATAATCACTGAGTTGCTCGCTCATTCGCTTGGTTAAAGTCGTTACCAGAACTCGCTCACCAACTGCCACACGCTTGTGTATTTCACTGAGCAAATCATCAACTTGTGTCTCAATAGGGCGCACTTCAATCTCAGGGTCTAACAAGCCTGTGGGGCGCACCAATTGCTCGGCAATCACGCTAGAAACATCCAGCTCATATTGTGCAGGTGTGGCTGAGACTAAAATACATTGATGGATTTTATCCTCAAACTCACTAAATTTTAATGGGCGATTATCCAGTGCTGAAGGCAGCCTAAAGCCAAAATCAACTAACGTTGTTTTACGCGCCCTATCGCCGTTATACATACCGCCAATCTGGCTTGCACTCACATGTGACTCGTCTAAAATTACCAGTGCATCTTCAGGTAGATAATCTAGTAGTGTCGGTGGTGGTTGCCCTACTTTTCTACCTGAAAGGTAGCGTGAATAATTCTCAATACCATTGCAATAACCGAGCTCACGCATCATTTCAATATCCATATGCACTCGCTGTGTTAAGCGTTGTTCTTCGACCAGTTTATTGGCTGATAGCAATTCCTTGCGACGCACTTTAAGCTCATCTTTAATGTCATCCAACATATTTAGAATCTTAGACTTAGGCGTCACATAATGTGTTTGTGGATATACCGTTATTCGTTGTAATAGTTTAAGTTTTTCACCCGTGAGTGGGTCAAACCAATAAATTGCTTCAATCTCATCGTCAAACATCTCAAGTCTTAGGGCTTGCTCTTCCGAGTCTGCGGGGAATATATCAATCACCTCACCCTTCACTCTAAAATGCCCGCGTGTCAAACTGACATCATTACGCGTATATTGCATTTGCGACAAGCGTGACAAAATTTCACGCTGATTGATGACCTCACCCACGCTCAAATGCAATAACATTTGCATATAACTTTCCGGATCCCCCAAACCATAAATTGCCGAAACACTGGCAATAATAATAACATCCTCTCTCTCCAATAAAGCCTTGGTCGCTGAGAGGCGCATTTGCTCGATTTGTTCGTTAATTGATGAGTCTTTCTCAATGTAAGTGTCGCTCGCTGGCACATATGCCTCAGGTTGATAATAATCATAGTAAGAAACAAAGTATTCCACTGCATTATTCGGGAAAAACGCCTTCATCTCGCTGTATAGCTGCGCTGCAAGCGTTTTGTTTGGCGCCATAATTAAGCTCGCTCGTTTGGTTTGCTTAATCACATTTGCCAAAGTGAAAGTCTTACCCGAACCCGTTACACCCAAGAGTGTTTGAAACTTTTCTCCAGCATTAACGCCATCAACCAAGGTTTTAATTGCTTGTGGTTGATCCCCCATTGGAGAAAAATTAGATTCTAATTGAAATTTTTTACCCACTACGCTGATTTTTGATTATCATAACCTATCAATTTTAAAACATTTAAAGCACTATGTCTAATCAACTCTCATCTCGCGTTCAAAAAGTTAAGCCTTCTGCCACCCTTGCTGTTACCGCCAAAGCCAATGAATTAAAAGATCAAGGTATACAAATCGTACCCATGGGTTCGGGTGAACCTGATTTTGACACACCTATAAATATCCAACAAGCAGGCATTAATGCGATTAAAAGTGGGCAAACGCGCTATACAGCGGTGGATGGCACGCCTGCATTAAAAAATGCTATTATCAGTAAATTTAAGCGTGAGAATGCTCTAGATTACACAACTGCCGAAGTCATGGTGTCATCAGGTGGCAAGCAGGTGTTTTATAACTTATGTCAAGGCGTGCTTGATGCTGGCGATGAAGTGATCATCCCATCGCCTTATTGGGTTAGTTACCCTGATATGGTGATTTTGGCAGATGCCACACCTGTTATTGTTGAGACTGGTTTAGAGCAAGATTTTAAAATCACGCCTAAGCAATTAGAAAACAGCATCACTGAAAAAACCAAACTGTTCGTTATCAATAGCCCTTCCAATCCAACAGGTGCAGTTTACTCTAAGGCAGAATTACAAGCATTGGCAACAGTGTTAAAAAAATACCCTCAAATTTTAATTATCACTGATGATATCTATGAGCATATCCGTTGGGATGATGATAATTTTATAAATATCGTCATGGTTGACAACGACCTAAAAGAGCGCACCATTATCCTAAATGGCGTTTCCAAAGCTTATGCAATGACAGGTTGGCGCATTGGTTATGGTGCAGGCCCAGAAACCATTATCAAAGCAATGAAAAAAATCCAAGGACAATCCACTTCAAACCCTTGTTCTATTGCTCAAGCAGCAGCGTTAGAAGCGTTAAATGGCGACCAAAGTATTATCAATACCATGGTATCTGCCTTTGAGGAGCGTCACGATTTTATCGTTGATGCGCTTAATGCTATTGATGGCATCCAATGCCCCAAATCCCAAGGCGCCTTCTATTCGTTCCCGCGCGTTGAAGGTTTAATCAAGCGTTTGGGCTTGAAAGACGATGTAGAGCTGTCTACTTATTGTTTGGAAAAACTTAATATTGCCTTGGTACCTGGCTCTGCCTTTGGCGCACCGGGTTATGTGCGTTTTTCATTTGCCACCAGTATGGACAATATTAAACAAGCTGTTAAAAGGTTAAGTGAGCTTTAAAAGCTATTTGGAAAATTCAGGCGATCTACTTCTAAACGCCAAAACAATCTTTTTAAGGAGTTATATTGAATTAAAAAACAATATCCCCAATCCAAAAATAGAAACTAAAAAAACACAGCAAGCCCAGTTAGTATAATAGTTTTAACCAAAAAACTGTTTTCACCCATTGTGTGAAAACAAAAAGATAACAACACCTTTTTTATACACAACTAAACTTTACTGCGTTTATGGATATTTTAAACTACAAACTTGATACTACCAAAGAACTTTTAACCTCTCGTATTGGACTACTTGCCACTGCCCATACAATTAACACACTTAATTTATCCAATGTCATTGACAAGCACTTCCCAGCAC
>CAJHVQ010000467.1_pt1 | contig 18673 bp, 19 predicted proteins | sample 9196941 | NCBI WGS metagenome assembly CAJHVQ01 (sample SAMEA7706167, study PRJEB36976) | symbiont metagenome | biome: Marine hydrothermal vent biome [ENVO:01000030]; feature: Bathymodiolus gill tissue material [ENVO:01001393]; material: Bathymodiolus-dominated oceanic mussel reef... | reverse complement strand
AGTGGTCATTATTTTTTTAAGTTATTGATATTAATAGTATTTTACTATAAATATAGTGTTTTTTGGTTGTTTTTTGGGTTTTTATTTTCAACAGTCCCAAGATGCATGCTAACACCGGTGAGGATGGTTTTGTTAAAAAGATGACCTACACTCCTGGCAATGTTCACGACTCACAAGAATTTGACAAACTACTTGACACCTACAAAACCAAAGACAAAATAAAGACTTGCGGGGAAGTCTACGCCGATAGTGCTTATGCCAACAAAAAGAACAATGAAAAGATCGGCAAGCAAAACAACAAAGTCCTGTATAGAGCCTACAGAAACAAACCTTTAACCAAACAACAAAAACAAGATAATAAACAACGATCCAGCATTCGTTATGTGGTTGAGAGAACCTTTGGACTACTCAAACTTCATCACGGCTTAGGCAAGGCAAGATGCCTTGGACTGAAAAGAAATAAAACCAGAGTGCAATTCGTTGTCATGAGTCACAACCAAAAAACTGAGATGAATGTATTTACACAAATGCAAAATCTAAAGGAAATGAGCAGGAAAGAGCCAAAAATAGAAAGACAAAGTAAGAAAACATTTGGTGAAAATAAGTTTTTTTTGGATTTTATGAAAAATACAGGTGATTTTGAAAAAATATGCGTTATGCAAAGGTCTCTACTGGGGTTTATATAATGTTAAAATCTCGCCTTGAATTTTTAAATTAAATACAGGATTGATTTATGAGAAAGCAACTCGCTCTTTCTACCATTATTTTGTTATCAAGTATTATTAACGCACAAGATCAGGATTATGTTGTTAGCTGTAGTAGTACACCATTACTTTTTCCTAAGCAAGTTCTTGCTAAAGACGCCAAAAATTTAGAGATTAGTGCAGACCATAGTGAAGTTATTGATGGTAATTATTTATTAACAGGTAATGCCTCTATTAATTCAGCCGAATATTACTTGGCAGCAGATAAAATCAACTTGCAAAAAGCCACCAAGACTTCAAAGGCAGATGACAATATTAAATTCCAAGGCGCTGATATTATGCTAACGGGTGGTAAAGCAACTATAAAGAAACAAGACTCGGGAATACACACCGTGTTTAAGCAAGTTAAATTCCATTATCCAAAAGGCAAATTTAACGGTCAGGCGCAAAAAATTGTTAATGATGGCAAGGTGCAAACCTTTGACTCAGTTTCTTACACTTTGTGTCCAGTTGGCAACACTGATTGGGTGATGAAAGCCTCTAAAATGACGCTCAACCCTAAAGCCAACAAAGGCGTTGCTGAAAATGTAACCGTTGAATTAATGGGTGTGCCAATCTTTTATTATCCACACTATGAGTGGAAATTAAAAGGTAGAAGCTCTGGCTTCTTGGCGCCAACACTTGCTACTTTTGATGATTCAGGCAATGGCAAAAGTGGGTATCAAATTCGTATCCCTTACTACTTTAATATCGCACCTGAGCGTGATTTCTTATTGACACTCAATCATGTTTCCACTCGGGGTGAGGCTGTTGAGGGTAAATATCGCCAACTACTTGACAACGGGCGTATTGAGATTGAGGGTCATTATCTCAACAAAGACAAAATCAGCAAAGAAAAGCGTTGGTATGCTAACTCAAAATTAGACTTATCTTTGAACGACAAAACTGAATTAAATGTCATTAGTAAGCGTGTATCAGACAAACAATATTTTAAAGAAGTTTCACATAATAATACTGGGGAAACATCATTAATCTCCTCTGTTAATTTAGCTTATAAAAATAAAGAACAAAATCTTAAGGCTTCAATATTTGCTGAAAGTGAGCAGTTAGTTGGTGATAATAACGACGCAGAGTACAGGCGTGCACCTGAAATTTCTATCAATAAAAAAGTAGTGGGTTTGAATGGTAGAGAGATTAATTTCTCTACCATTAGCACCCAATTTAAACACAAGACCAAAGGTGCCAATGAAACCGGTATTCGTACCCATGCTCAAGCAACATTTGGGCGTGATATTAAGACCAATGCTTATTCACTACAGCCTAAATTTGAAATCTCTAAAACAAAATATGTAATGGATGATAAAACAAAAAAAGACCGTTCCATCTATAGCTTTGGTATTGACTCTAAGTTGTTTTTTGAAAGAGATATTGGTTTATTTGGTAAAGGTGTAACCCAAATATTAACACCAAGATTGGCCTACAACTATACGCCATACAGAAACCAAAGTGCACTACCAAACTTTGATTCTGAAAAAATGAGCAACACTTATGAAAACTTATTCTCTGGCAAAGAATACACAGGTCTTGACAAAATCAGCAAAACTAATGATATTACTCTTGGGCTTGAGTCTGATTTTGTTGACCAAAAAACAGGCGAAACTTATTTAGCACTAAAAATCGCTCAAGCATACTATCTAGACAAAAAAGATGGTAAAGATTATTCAAACACTGTTGCTGGTGCTGAGCTTACAATAGGTAAGTTTACTTTTAATAACTCGTTAGAATACGACACACAGCTTAGTGAAGTTGCAAAGCGTCACAGCGCATTAAGTTACATATCAAACGCTAGAAAATTCATCACACTAACACAGGGTGACGATGGCGAGCAAAGGTCAGCAGGTTTGTATGGTGCCTACCCAGTCACAAAAAAAATACATGCATTTGCTGGAGTTAACCGCTCGCTAAGTGACTCCATCAACAGCAAAAAAACCATTGGTGTTGCCTATGAGTCTTGTTGCTGGGCAATACGCGTTGCACAACTTAAAGAAATTACATCTGGGAATAAATTCGACAATGTGACGAAATTTGAATTTGTGCTTAAAGGCTTGGCTTCAAGCAGCTCTAATTTGACTTCACGCTTAGAAGAAGATATCCCAAACTATTTGGGTAATTTAGAATAATGGAGGCCCTTTAATGAAATACTTACTTACACTTATTTTTGTTTTTTCGCTTAACGCTTTATCTGTATCTAACAGTATTATTGCCATTGTTAACGATAGCGTTATCACTTATGACAGTATTGCAGACCAAATCAATAAAGACACTACCAAGACCCAAAAATTGGCACTTATCGATCAACAAATTGACATAGCCTTGCAAAAAGAAAAAATACAAGCGCTAGGCATTAAGCCAAAACCTGAGACTCTTAATGCAATGTTGAAGAATATTGCAAAGCAAAATAATTTAACTTTAGCGCAATTACAGTCTAATGATCAATTTGATGCAATTGTTGAGCGCACCTCTCAAGAGCTTTCTCTTCAAGGTTTGAAAGAAATTATCTTACAACAAAGTGATATCACAATAACACAAGCAGAAATTGATGAAGCGCTCGCCATAAATCCAGCTAGCGAAAGTAGCACCCTTAAACAAATTAAAGTCGCACAAATTGTGCTCAATATTGACGATAAAAAATACCCCTCCCCTCAATTAATTAAAGAATACATCGCAAAAATAAGTGAACAGATTAAAAATAACGCTTCATTTTCCGAGCTTGCTAAACAATATTCTAAAGGCCCTGTGACAGAGTCTGTCTGGCTAGAAAAAACCAAGCTCCCTGAGTTGTTTCAACAGCAGCTATTAAATCTTGGATTAGACGAAGCATCTGCGCCTTTTAAAATTGAGCAAGATTGGTTAATTATTAAGATTGCTGCTGAGCGAGAAGTTGATGCACATGTATTAAATATTAAAGCACAATTGCTCCAGACTAAACGCAACGCCTTTTTTCAAGCATGGGTAAAGACATTACGCACAAAAAATCTTTATATAGATATTTTTGAGCATAAGCTTTAATGCCAAAATCCATCGTTATCTTTGGGTTTCATGCAATTCAAGCACAACTAGAGTCCAATCCAGAATGCTTACTTAAAGTCTATACATTGGACAGCCGCAACGACAAGCGCCTCAACACAATAAGCACACAGCTGGATAAATTAAGCATTAATACACAACACACAACAAAGCAACAGTTAGATAAACTCACCAAAAACCAAACACATCAAGGCGTTGTTGCTGAAATATTACTGCCTACCCTACCAAATCAAGATGGATTAATGCAGTACATCACCAAACTTGAAAAAACCGCTCTAATACTTATTCTAGACTCAATACAAGACCCAAGAAATTTAGGCGCTTGTCTGCGTAGTGCAAATGCTGCAGGTGTGGATTGTGTGGTCATTAACAAAGACGGTTCAGCACCCATTAATGCCCTAGTACATAAAACCTCAGCAGGTGCACTTAATCAGCTCAAAATCTTCTCAGTAACCAATCTAGCGCGTACAATTAAAGCACTAAAAGGAGAGGATATTTGGGTGGTAGGTTTAGATAGCTCAACTAAAACATCACTTTATCAAATAGATTTAAGCACATCTAGTGCGATTATCATGGGCTCTGAAGGCTCAGGATTGCGCCCTCTCACTAAGAAATCTTGCGACCAACTGGCAATGATTCCAATGCAAGGCAATGTAGAAAGTTTAAATGTCTCAGTTGCCACAGGCATTGCTTTGTTTGAAGCAAGTAGACAGCGATTAAATTAAGTTCTTCGTATAATTAAGTTCCTAAAAGTGTCTTTTTTTGGTAAAATTATCAGGTTTTTGCAATGAAACAAGGAATACCCAAACAAATTAAACTTTTTAAGTTTGCCTCTAGATCATTAATCTTCTCGCAAACCTACAAAGTAAAAGATCTACCTAGAATTAGAGATTTAGTCAGCAACCAAGATTCAACCGTTGATGTTAAGTTAAGTTTTAATCTTGAATATGGTAGGATTCCTTGCATTAAAGGTGAAATTAAGCTGGATTTGGCACTTACCTGCCAACGATGTTTAAATGAAGTTAAACTTCATTTAGAGCCTAAGTTTCAGCTTGCTTTTGTGCAAAACGAACAACAAGGTGAAGAGTTAGACTCTAGCTTTGAGATGATTCTAAGTACTGAGGATGAATTTTCGACAATTGAATTTATAACGGATGAAGTGTTAATATCTATCCCGATGACGCCAATGCATGGTTATGAATGCGTATCGTATCAAAACACACAACTGATAAATAAACAAAAGCGTGAAAACCCTTTTGCAATATTAGAACAATTAAAAACAACTAAGGAGTAATAAAAATGGCCGTTCAAAAAAGTAGAAAAACCCCTTCAAAGAGAGGCATGCGTCGCTCGCACAATGCATTAACAAGCCCCGCTTTATCTGAAGATCAAGAAACTGGTGAGATTCACTTACGCCACCATATAACTGCTGATGGTTACTACCGTGGTAAGAAAGTTATCAATAAAGTAGAAGATATTCCAGAAGTAGAAGCTTAAAAGACTTAATCAGGATTCTTGATTTATTATGACAATCAAGGTGTCAATTGATGCATCGGGAGGGGATCACGGGATACCCACAACTGTTGCAGCAGGTATCAAAGCCTTGAATGTATTTCCAGATTTGCAGTTAGTTTTTGTCGGCGATAAATCCAGTATTCAAACAGAGCTTAACAAACACCCTTCTAGTCAAAAACTCAGCAATCGTTTTAATGTTACGCACGCTAGTGAGATTATCACTATGGATGAATCACCTTCAAATGCGTTACGCAAAAAGAAGGATGCCTCTATGCGTGTTGCTATTAATTTAGTCAAAGATAACACTGTTGAAGCTTGCGTTAGTGCTGGCAATACAGGTGCATTAATGGCAATTTCTCGCTTTGTACTTAAAACCATAAGTGGCATTAGTCGCCCTGCGATTATGGGTCGTATGCCAACAATGAGTGGACACACACATATGCTTGACCTAGGTGCAAATATTAATTCTGGACCTAAATCTCTGGTTGAATTTGCCATTATGGGCTCTATTGCTGTTAAATATACTGAAAATATTAATTCACCAACAGTTGGCTTGCTAAATGTTGGTGAAGAAGAAATGAAAGGCAACGATAATATCAAGAAAACTTCCGAGCTATTAAAAGCCTCAAATCTTAATTATATTGGCTTTATTGAAGGTGATGATATTTATAAAGGCAACATTGATTTAGTGGTTTGCGATGGCTTTGAAGGTAATATTGCACTCAAAGCTAGCGAAGGCGTAGCATCAATGATGGGGCATTATCTTAAGCAGGCCTTTACCAAGAACATCTTTACCAAAATAATCGCACTCATTGCCAAGCCTGTTTTAAAAGACTTTAAAGCCAGCCTTAATCCTGGACAATATAACGGCGCTAGCCTATTGGGGCTACGCGGTATTGTGATTAAAAGTCACGGTGGCGCTGATGTTGATTCATTTTTTCAAGCAATAAAAGAAGCTTATCTTGAAGCTCAAGTGAAAATTACTGAGAAAATAGCAACACAAGTGTCCTTAGAATTAGAAAAAAACAGTGAATAAATTTGCCAGAATTATTGGCACAGGCTCTTATTTACCGCCAAAGATTGTCACTAACGACGACTTGTCCAAAACGATTGATACCTCTGATGAATGGATTACCTCACGCACAGGCATCAAAGAAAGGCGCATTGTTACCAATGAATCAACCTGTGATTTGGCTGTCATTGCAGCTAATAATGCATTAGAAATGTCAGGTATCAATGCCGCCGAACTGGATTTAATCATTTTAGCCACCACCACCCCTGACAAGATTTTCCCAGCAACAGCTACCATGTTACAAAAAGCAATTGGTGCCAACTGCCCTGCTTTTGATTTGCAATCGGTTTGTGCGGGCTTTGTTTTTGCCCTAACAACAGCCGAGCAATACATTAAAACAGATGCGGCTAACAAAGTATTGGTGGTTGGTAGTGAAACGCTATCTCGTATTGTTGACTGGAAAGACCGTTCTACCGCTATTTTATTTGGTGATGGCGCTGGTGCTGTTGTTCTAGAGGGTAGCGAAGAAACGGGCATTCTACATTCAAAACTATTTAGTGATGGCAATTACCTATCTTCTTTACAAGTTAGCAACAATACCATCAACGAAACAGGCTTTATTGAAATGGCAGGCAATGAAGTTTTTAAGATTGCCGTTAACCGCCTGTCTTCTTTAGCAGAAGACACACTAAAAGCCTGTGATATGGACTCTGACGAACTTGATTGGATGGTGCCACACCAAGCTAATATTCGCATTATTTCAGCCGTTGCTAAGCGCATTAAAATGCCAATGGATAAAGTTGTGGTTACCCTAGACAAACACGGCAATACTTCTGCCGCCTCAATTCCTTTGGCGCTTGACACAGCGGTGCGTGATGGTCGTATCCAAAAAGGACAAAGTCTATTATTCGAAGGTATTGGTGGTGGTTTTAGCTGGGGCAGTGTTCTCGTTAAATTTTAGGGATTGAATCTAAAATTTTCTACCTTGTAATCTCAAAGTCAGCCCTCGTAATTGTGTTGTATCCACACTAAGTACATCCAAATCATTGAATGCTTGTTGATACAAACGCTCAAACTCAGATTTTGAGCGCTCTAAACCCAATAAGGCTGGATAAGTCGGCTTGTTTTTATCAGCATCAGAATTCTGTTTTTTACCTAATATTTCTTCAGGGGTAAGCACATCCAACACATCGTCTTGAATTTGATACGCCAAACCAATATTTTTAGCAAAGCGCTCTAGTGCGAGTATATCTTGCTCATTGCAAGACTCAGACACCAAAGCACCGAGTTTGACTGCACAACCTAGTAAAGCACCTGTTTTTTTCTGATGCATATCTCTCAAAGTATCAACATCAATTATCTTTGAAGCCACACCTAAATCAATAGATTGCCCCTGCGCCATCTCAAAAGAAGCATGAGTAAGCGCTTGCAGGGTGTTAATTCGTGTTTGTGCTGACAACTGTGTATCGCTCGCCAACACCTCAAAAGCTAAGGCTTGCAAGCCATCACCCGCCAAAATAGCCTGTGCTTCGCCAAATTGCTTATGGCAAGCAGGTTGATTGTGACGGATATCGTCATCATCCATGGCTGGCAAGTCATCATGAATTAAAGAATAAGCATGGATCAGCTCTACTGCACAAGCGCACCCATCAGCCAAGTCAAGATTGACATCAAAAGTCTGTGCTACTGTATAAGTTAAAGTCGCTCGAAAGCGCTTGCCACCTGACAAAACACTATAACGCATTGCCTCAGTTAAACTACCCTGATTGGATAAAACTTTGTCTAAGTGTTGATTAACACGCTTAGCATGGTTCATAAAGCTATTGCTCAAGTGGCTGCTGGGATTGATAGCCATCATCAGCACTCAATAGTGCAATTTTTTGCTCCGCTTTGCTTAATGCTGCCTGACATTGGCGTGTTAATGCTACGCCTTTTTCAAAATATTTTAAAGAATCCTCTAAACTCAAATCGCCTGACTCCATCGTTTTAACAATATCTTCAAGTTTACTTAAGCCTTTATTAAAATCAAATTTTGTTGTCATTATCTTTCTCCGCCACCACCGGCTTTATTTAACGCTTTATCCATTAACCAAGTTGGCAATAGTCTAATCAACACCGCAAACAATTTTGTTGGAAATGTCACACGGTAATGAATTTTTGCTTGTTTTGCACTGAGTGCGTGTAGACAACATTTTAACACTGCTTCTGCACCTAAAGTGAAATCTGCTAATTCTTTTGATTGCAGGCGCACAATCATCTTCTGATAATTTGCTCGATAATCACTATTTTCCATCTCTATATGTTTACTAAAAGCCTTGTAAGCATTCGTTCTAAATTTAGATTCAATCGGCCCAGGTTGAATTAAAGACAGTTGTACCTGCGTCTTTGATAATTCTAAGCGTAAAGTATTCGCCAAACCTTCAATGGCAAATTTAGAGGCATTATAAGCCCCGCGAAATGGCATTGCCACAAAGCCCAATACCGAACTGAGGTAAATAATGCGCCCTTCGTTGTATTGCTTCATTTTTGGTAATACCAAATTGGTCAATTCATGCCAACCAAAAACATTGGTCTGAAATTGGGCTTCTAAGACTTGACGAGAAATATCTTCCAACGCCCCTACTTGCCCATAAGCACCATTATGAATTAAACCATACAATGTATTTGTCTTCTTAAAAACAGCATCAATTGCTATATTAATGGACTTAGATGAGGACAAATCTAAGTGTAGCGCGTCAAAACCTTGAGCTTTAAGCATTTCAACATCTTTTTCTTGTCTGGCGCTAGCAAATACCCGGTAGCCTGCCTGCTTTAAGCCTTGTGCCACGCACAAACCGATACCACAGGAGCAGCCTGTGATTAAAACAGATTTCATAGGAGGGCTTTGCATATTTGCATAATTATGAGTGAATATAAAAAGTGATGGCTTTTAAAAAGTTTCTAAATTGACACAAGGTGTTTTTTTTATTGACAGCATACAACCCTTTGGGAGGCATGATCATTCATGACTGTCTAAAGGCTCTTCTTGTGCCTTCGTCCAAAAATCAGCAACTTCTTTGAGCTCTGGATTGATACTCTTACTACGCAATACCAAAAAATCATAACCCATTCTAAATCGTGGATTCCCTAATAAAAACTGTACTTTTTTTGGGTGCATCTTTTCCAATTTCGACTGCATCATCCAAATGTCTCTAATTCTAGCTGTTAAATATTTTGGTAGCGATACTTGTTTAATTTGCTGGATAATCGTCTCATCGCAAGCTTGCATCATTGCCAAATTAAAAGAGCGTTGTTTCTTCTTGATACGAGTAAAGCGATTATTTTGTGCCTGCCATAAAAATACAGCAAATAAAAAAGCGGGTGTGACTGGCTTGTTCTGTTTAATGCGCTGAGAAGTATTGATACACGCCTTTTTAATGAAAGCATCCTTGTGTGTTTGCTTAAATAAATGTTTTAATAACCCATAATGCTCTAATTGCTCATATACTTGAAACGAGTATTCATTTTGAAACAATTTAATACACTCTTCGTACAGGCGTGCTGGCGAAATATTGCTAAGTAATGACGCCTGTTCCATTATGCAATCTTGAATCTCATGACTGAGTTCTGCATTTAACTTTTCACTAAAACGAACAGCACGAATCATGCGCACAGGGTCTTCTTTAAAACGCGCTTTAGCCTCACCAATCATATGGATTTCACTCGCTTCAATATCTTTTAAGCCACCAACATAGTCAATGACTTCTTGCTTGTGTACATCGTAATATAGGGCGTTGATATTAAAATCCCTACGCACTACATCATTTTCTAATTTTCCGTAACGATTATCGCGCATAATAACACCATTTTTGGCAGTTTGCACTTTACCAGAACGAAAAGTAGCAACTTCAATAAAATCACGCGCACCAAACATTACATGCACTAAGCGAAAACGCCGTCCAATCACGCGTGAACGCTTAAACAGCTTGTGTACTTGCTCAGGCTTGGCATTGGTTGCCACATCGAAATCTTTGGGCTCCAAACCCAGTAGTAAATCTCTGACGCAACCACCGACCAAGTAAACTTCAAAACCTGCCTTGTGAATAGTGTTAACCACTCTAAGTGCATTTTTATCCAAGAATTTTTTTGGGAATTGAATCGACTGACGAATAGGCTCTACCTTAGAGCCTCTCATAGCTTGCGAGACTTTTTTAAATATGTTTGAGATCAACACTAGGTTTGGGCTGCCAGCCTGATTGTTGGTGCTCAGCAATGACGGTTGTATAAACACCGCCACGCACATTAAAAATCGCTTTAAGACGCATAAAGCGAGGATTGGTTGCTGCCACTAAGTCTTCTAAAATTTGATTGGTTACCGCCTCATGGAAAGCACCTTCATCACGAAATGACCAAACATACATTTTCAAAGATTTCAACTCAACACAATCCTTATCCGCAATATATTCTAAGTGTAGCGTGGCAAAATCAGGCTGCCCTGTCTTTGGACAAAGACAAGTGAACTCTGGTAGTTCAATTTGAATAACATAATCGTGCGCCCTATTTGGATTGTCAAAAACTTCTAAGGTTTTGCTTGCTTGAGATGACATCGAATAAATTCCTTTTAAAATAAAAATGTGAGGTTATTTTACCTTCTCTAATAACAAATTCGTTATCATCGTTAATTTTTCGTGTCGATAAATATACAATAGAAAAATAAAACCAAACATCAGTAAATGCACCCACCACAAGCCCACAAGTGCAGAAATTTCCCCACTCTCTAAAGATGAGCGTGCCATAAGCAAAGCGTTGTTATAGATGATAAAAGCCGCTACACCAAATAGTACACCTAAGTTTTTTCCACCTCTATGAGAAGTTTTTCCTAGTAAAACACCTAAAAAAGACAAAATAAAGATACTGAGTGGTTGTGATAAGCGCCACTGAAATTCAGCAACATCCTTAGGGTTATCAGAATAAAGCAAATCAATCATGCCTTGCGATTCTTCTTTGGTAGAGCCTCCATCAGAGCGAACCTCGCCATCAATAATTTGCAAATCATACGCATCAAAATTCAAGATTTTTTTATTAGCATCACTTGGAAAACCATGATAACGCATACCATCTTGTAAGCGCAAATAAGTGCTATGGGTTTTGGGGTCTGTATATTTTTGCGCTTGTTTAGCCAAGGTAATAATTGGCTCACCATCGTCTAATGTATAAACAAACACTTCTTCCATCTGTTGTTGTGCATTACCATCAGCACCTTTCACCTTGGATGTGTAAAAAACAATCTCACCATTTTTAAATTCTTGAAATTCTCTTTGTTTGATAAATGCAAATTCTGAGGCGTTATTGTTACGCTCTATAATGATATTTTTTTGCGTTTTAGTCCAAGGCACTACCAATGTTGTTAAAAGCAAAATAAAAAGTGAAACAGGTAAAACAACAGGTTGCATAAACACCATAAAATGTTTGTCACCTAAGCCAAGTGAGTTCATGACAACGGCTTCTGAGTTTTTGTAGAATTTACTAACTGTTAAGATAATCGCTAAAAACAACGATAAAGATAAGATTAAAGGGATATCTCTTATCATGTTAAAGCTAATCAATGGCAACAAATCTGTTGTAGGGATGCCGTACTTTATACTTTCCTTAATCATTGATACCACCTGATTGCCAAATATCACTAGGCTAATAATCAGAAAAACAGCACCTGTCAACACCCATGCATTACGCATTAAGTATTTCGCTAAAATGGTGTTGATTAAATAATAGGCTTGTTTAAAATCATTGGATAGCTTCATGCCTCTAAAAATAAATGTGTTTTTATTTTTTCTGTGACATAGATGAGAAAAATTCATCATTGGTTTTGCTTAGTTTTAAACGATCAATTAAGAACTCTGCTGCTTCCACTGTGTCCATTGGGTGTAAAATTTTGCGTAGAATCCACATCTTTTGTAACTCTTTTTCGTCAACAATCAACTCTTCACGACGTGTACCAGAAGCATTAATATTAATGGCTGGGAAAATGCGTTTTTCACTCAAACGACGCTCTAAGTGTAATTCCATATTACCTGTGCCCTTAAATTCTTGATAAATGACTTCGTCCATTTTTGAACCAGTGTCAATCAAAGCAGTAGCAATAATAGTAATACTACCACCATTTTCAATGTTTCTCGCTGCACCAAAGAAACGCTTTGGTCGTTGTAAGGCATTAGCATCAACGCCACCTGTTAGTACTTTGCCTGAAGATGGTGCAACGGTATTGTAAGCACGCGCTAATCTGGTGATTGAGTCTAATAAAATTACCACATCTTTACCCTGCTCTGCACGACGCTTGGCTTTCTCAATAACGATTTCAGCCACTTGTACATGGCGCTTGGCTGATTCATCAAAAGTTGAAGCGACCACTTCACCACGCACTGTGCGCTCCATCTCTGTTACTTCCTCAGGACGCTCATCAATCAATAGCACAATCAATTCGCACTCTGGGTGATTACGAGAAATAGAAGATGCAATATTTTGCATAATCATTGTTTTTCCTGCCTTAGGTGGCGCAACTAACAAACCCCTTTGCCCTTTACCAAAAGGCGCAACAAGGTCAATCACTCTGGCAGTAATATCTTCAGTACCACCATTGCCAATCTCTAATCCAATACGCTCATTTGGATGCAATGGTATCAATGAAGCGAAAGAAACTCTATTTCTAACATTATCTGGATCCTCACCATTCACCTCAAAAACTTTCACCAAAGCAAAATACTTCTCGCCTTTTTTAGGTGCACGAATCTTGCCGGTAACAACATCGCCTGTTGATAAATTAAAACGACGGATTTGATTGGGTGAAACATAAATATCGTCTGGACCAGAAACATAAGAATCATCTGCTGAGCGTAAAAAACCATAGCCCTCTTGCAATATATCTAATACACCATCACCCAATACTTCTTCATCGTTATCTGCTTTGTATTTGAGAATTGAGAAAATAAGGGCTTGTTTTTTGGCGCGAGCAATGTTTTCGATACCAAGAGATTGTGCCAATTCTAATAATTCGGTAGCCGATGAGCATTTTAGTTCAGATAATTTCATGTTTTTAGGGGGTTATAGAAAGATAAAGTTGCTCAGAGCAACCAGAGTAGGTCAATTAAAGTTAAAAAAGTTAGTTTGTAAAAAATGTTTAAGGGTTTTCAATCAGCAGAACAACAGGTTTTGTTAAATTAAGTTTTAAAAAAAATTTGAAATTAATGGAAGTTAGTGTTTTTCTAAATATTTGAATCAATGAATGCACTTAATTCTGCTTTCGACAAAGCGCCCATCTTAGTTGCCACAACCTCGCCATCCTTAAATACCAACATTGTTGGAATGCCGCGAACGCCGTACTTCTGTGGTGATTGCTCGTTTTCATCAATATTTATTTTAGCAATAGTAGCCTTACCATCGTATTCACTAGCGATTTCATCAAGCACTGGCGCTAACGCCTTACAAGGACCACACCAAGGTGCCCAGAAATCTACCAAAACTGCTTGCGATGAATTAACGACATCTGATTCAAAAGAATCATCTGTTACTATTTTGATTTTATCACTCATATATTGTTGTATTGTTACGGGAAAAAACTAAAATCTAGGCGAATTATATCGTCTATTTAGTGTTTAACAACATTATTTTATAAATTTTCTTGTAAATACTGTCTTAATTGCTTCTGCTGCGCCTTACTTAAAGGTTTGTTGTCAGCATTACTGATAAAAAAAACATCTTCTACACGCTCACCCATAGTTGAAATTCGTGCATTCACTAAATAAATATCCAACTGGTAAAAAATATGCGCAATATTTGACAACACCCCTTGTTTGTCAATCGTACTAACCTCAAGCTGGGTAAGATTCCATTTTTCATTATGCGAAAATGCAATGTGTATGGTATGGTCAAAATGCCTGTGCGCATATTTATCACTCACTTCTCTCACAGTAGCAGGTGCTTGTAACAGCTTATTTTCTATAATTTGGCTGATATCAATTAGCTCTAATTTTTCATCTTGCAAAACACTAATTGTATTGTAAGCCTTGTTATCCTTACTGGTTAAGATCTTCGCATCAACGATGTCCAAGCCCAATTTCTCAATAACACCTACCAGTTTAAAGAACAGTCCTTTGGTATCATCGCCATACACAAAAATATCCACTACACTAGACTCTGATAGGCGTTGTGCAATTCTGATTGTTTTATCGCTTTTTTTGCTGAGCAATTGTAAATGCCACAAAATATCTTCAATCTGATAGTGCAAAAAATAATCTTTTGGCAAAGTGGAAAGTATTTTGTCCATTTGCACAACATCAAGCCCATACTGTTCTATCGCCCCTGCTAGTGCTTCTTTAACCGTCTTAATTTTCTTATCAAGACTAGGAGGTTCAACATGGTTTTGTAGTTGCTCTTTAGTTTTATAAAATAGTTTTTTCAACAATGAATCTTTCCATTCGTTCCACAAATTCTCTTTTGTGGCACGAATATCAGCAACAGTTAACAAGTACAAAAACTCTAAAAAATGCACAGATTTCACAGTTTTGGCAAATTGGTTAATCACATTAAGGTCTTCAAGGTCTTGTTTTTGTGAGATTTGTGACATTAATAAATGCTGTTCTACCAAGCCTGACACCAAGGAGATATCATTGATTTTAAATTTGTGATATCTTAAAAACTCACGCACGATTTCTGCACCTAGAATTGCATGGTCGCCACCCTGCCCTTTGGCAATATCATGGAACAGTCCTGCTAATAATAGCAACTCAGGCTTGGCAATATTTTGTGCAATTTCACTGCAAAGTCCAAACTCTTTGGAAAAATCACTAACAAAAAAACGCCTAAGATTTCGAATCACAAATAAAGTATGCTGGTCCACCGTATAAGCATGAAACAAATCATATTGCATTAACCCTGTTATCTTACCAAAAGCAGGTATATAACGCTCTAACACACCATAACGATTCATTAATTTAAGTGCTTTGTTAACCCCTTGTTTTTGTTGCAATAATTCAATAAATAGGCGGTTGTTTTGACGATTTTTGTAATAATTCTTATCACACAATTCAAGGTTTTTTTGCATCTGTCTGAGTGTTTCTGCACTGATGCCACGCACATAATTATGTTTAGCAACCAATAAGAAAATCTCAATAAATGCTGAGGGTTGCTTGGTAAAAACAGTATCATTGGTCATGCAAATATACCCATGGCTAATGATAAAATGCGTATTCAAATTTTGTACATGCAATACACTTTGCTCAAATAACTGTAATAAAATATCATTCAAACGCGCCACCTTGGTTGCGCTTTGATAGTAATCACGCATAAACTGCTCAACTGCAATACGCTCACCATTCTGATATCCTAACACGCTAGCTATTTCTCGCTGATACTGAAAGGCTACTCTGTCTTCTCGACGCTTGGCAACAATATGCAAGGCAAAACGCACTTTCCATAAAAATGATTGAGATTGCACCAATAAATCATATTCATTCTGAGTTAAAAAGCCTTTATCCACTAAATCAGAGAAAAGATTAACATCAAAATACCACTTTGCCACCCATGCCACGGTTTGAATATCACGCAACCCACCAGGGCTTTCCTTTAGATTTGGCTCTAGGTTGTAGGCGGTATTCGAATAATTTAAATGGCGATTGTGTTGTTCTTTTCGCTTACCAACGAAAAATGATTGAGAAGACCAATCACTCATCTTAAGCATTAATTTCATTTCTAAAAATAAAGATGCTTGACCCAGAAGGCGCCTAGACTCTAACAAATTCGTCGCCACACTCAAATCACCAATATTTGCCATACAATCTGCTATATCTCGTGTTGCGTGCCCTACTTCTAACCCCACATCCCATAAAAAAGTCAGAAACTTAGACAGACTTTGTTGATGTCTATCGTGAGTGCTATCAGGGATTAAAATTAGTAAGTCAATGTCAGAATGCAGGTGTAATTCACGACGACCATAGCCACCTACAGCAACCAAACACAAAGCTTCGTTAATCTCAAAACCTTGCCAAATATCATTGAGTAAAGCGTCTATTTCATCACTACGCTTTTGTACTAAATCAGCCACCAAGTCAGGGTTTTTTAGAAAATCTTCTGCTAATGATGCTTGTAAAACCTTGTATCTATTTCTAAAAGTTTTTAATTGCATGTTACTTATGCGTTAGCACTTTCTTTAGTGTTGGAAACGCAGATTTACTGGCTTCGGTCAAGTGATTGGTAATAAGACGCTTAATCGGTGGGAAATGCTCAGCAAAATTTAACACAAACCTTCTAATTTGCTTGGCCATTGGTGAATCATTGGTGAATAGTGCCACAACACCATTGGTGCCGAAAAACATCACTTTGCTTAAATGAATTTGTTTGTTTTCAAAACGCTTAAGTAAAGATTGGGCGCCAATATCCTGCCCATGCATTAAGGCTTCTTTCACCAAAGTTGCCAAAATATTTTGCCCTCTGAGGCCTAAGTTAAAACCATGTGCTGTCACTGGATGCATACCTACCGCCGCATCACCAACGAGTGCAAAACGCTTGGCAATAAAAGTCTTTGCATGCACGCCAACCAAGGGGTAAGAATGACGCTCTCCGACTTGCATCATTTGCCCTAATTCATTTCTAAAACCTTGAGTTATTTTAGCGTTAAAGTCTTCTTCGCTCAATGCCAACATCGCTTTAGAATTTTGCGTCTCTAGCGTTAATACCACAGAAGACTCATTACCTACCATAGGTAATAACGCTAAAGTTTGTCCATAGTCAAAGCACTCTAAGGCAATATTGTTGTGGGATTTTTCATGCTTCATTGTGGTAACAATCATTACCTTGGAAAAATCTTTCATCGTTGACGGGATACCGACCTTGCGGCGAATATTAGAAAAACGACTGTCAGCAGCAATCACTAATTTAGCAACAATCGTCTTACCATCGGCAAACAACACATCTGAGTGTGACTCGTGACTAGCCACATCCTCTACTAGAGCATCGGTCATTACAGTAATATTTTCAGCTTGTTGTACGCGTCGATAAAGTGCTTGTCGTAGTTGATAATTTGGCACTAAATAACCCAGCGCTTCAATGCCTGAGGTCTCAGATCTAAAGTTTAATAATGACGCTGAATCACCGTCAAATACCTTTGCCTCTTTTAGTAAAGACACTTCTTTTTGCTCAACCAAATCCCAAACTCCTAACTTTTTCAAAATCCCCAAAGATAAATGCGTTAGTGCAATCTCTCTGCCATCAGGCTTAGGCTTAGAAATTGCATCTATATTGGCCTTCTCTACCACCAATATTTGGGCATTAGCATCTATCATCGAGCATGCAAAGCTCAGTCCCGCAGGTCCGCCACCAATAATAACAATATCATAGTTAGTTTGCATTTTTAGTTTTAATAATGAGATAATAAGAGTCTTATTATAACTAGTCAAACTGATTATGATTTATGTTGTTATCCAATTTAGTTGCATTATTTATCTTGTTCTAAATGCACAGCTTGAAAATTTAGCCATACTAGAATATTTGTTGCTTGCTATTGCAGTGGTTATTGGTCTAATGGCTGTTATCAATATGAAACCTAGAAATCTTAATATTGTGCCAACTTTAAAAAACCAGCACCAGTTAGTCATTAATGGTATTTACCGTTATATTCGACATCCAATGTACACCAGCGTTTTACTATTATGTATAGCATTCACCCTGAGCAATGCACATTATTTAGCACAGGGTATTATGCTGGTGTTAGTGGTTAATTTGATACTGAAATCCAACTTAGAAGAAAAGTTGCTTATTCAGCGTTTTGACACTTATCAAGACTATAGAAACAAAACAGGGTGCTTTGTTCCTTTTTTATAAACAAAAGGTTATTTTTTAGTTTTTTTATCCAATAGTCTTGCTTGTCCGATTTCAAAAACCAAAACATTGCCTACTTACTGTTGTTTTCAGTTAAATAATAAGTACCAATACGATATTATGCATCAGCATTGCTAGACTTTGTAGCTACTGAAAAACCACTTATTGGTTAAGCCCATATCTCGCCCCCCTGTTTATACATTAACGCCAAATTATTTTGTGCGCTCTCATGACTCTGTTCAGCTGATTTTTTAATCCATTGAAAGGTAATCTCGGCACTTTTTTTTCACCACCAATACCCTGATAATACAGGCTACCTAAGTAGTCGCCCCTTAAAAACCACCCCAAACCAAAACCACCCATTTTGCCAACCATCTAAATCAACAAAACTGCTTTTTATCCAGCACCAAAAAAACCTTAGGTATTTTACAAAAAATAAGCCCAGTTTTTGCCAAAACAAAAAAATAGTGGCTATCACCAGCCATTTTCTCAAATTCCAAGCACAGGC
>CAJHVQ010000227.1_pt1 | contig 18785 bp, 16 predicted proteins | sample 9196941 | NCBI WGS metagenome assembly CAJHVQ01 (sample SAMEA7706167, study PRJEB36976) | symbiont metagenome | biome: Marine hydrothermal vent biome [ENVO:01000030]; feature: Bathymodiolus gill tissue material [ENVO:01001393]; material: Bathymodiolus-dominated oceanic mussel reef... | reverse complement strand
AAACTGGGTTTATTTTTTGTAAAATACCTAAGGTTTTTTGTGGTGCTGGATAAAAAGCAGTTTTGTTGATTTAGATGGTTGGAAAAATGGGTGGTTTTGGTTTGGAGTGGTTTTTAAGGGGCGACTATTTAAACAACGGAGTTTCTATTTTTAGCGGGCGTTAGAAATGGGAGGATTGCAATTAAATTTTGAACGACATAAGATTTAAGAACTACATTCATTAAAGATTTTCGCATCACATTGAGTGCAAATATCACGATCAAGTCGTCTGTAGATAGTGCGAATGGCAATGCTTTTAGAATCAAAGAAGTTTATCCTGCCAATTTTTTTGACAAAGTGAGCCTGCGCTAAAAACTGATAAACGGGTGCCTTAAGTCCAACAAAATACAAACCACCGCCTTTTCTTTTTAATCTATTGTGTTCGGAGATTAAAGTTTCCATACCTGATAAATCTATAAAATTAATTCCACTAGCAACAATCAAAATATGGTGAATATTTTGCCCATCAGATATTTTTTCAATTTTTTTCTGAATATGGTTAATTGAGCCAAAATAAATCGACATATCGATTCGAATTATCTTTAACTGTGGGCACTGTCTAAGTGGTTTTTTAGCAATATTTATAAAACTTCTAGAGCCCTCGTTATTCATGTTATCTATTGACAAAGTAGGGATTCTTGGGGTTGAGGTTTTTGCTAAAAACAACACTAAAGACAATAACACACCCAAATAAATAGCGAATTCTAATTCGAGGAATAGTGTTGCTAAAAAAGTCGTAATTAAAATTGCAGATTCTGATTTGCTGTATTTAAAAATCTTCACAATATGCTTGGTATCAATCAAATTATAAGCAACCAACAAAATAACACCGCCCATCGCAGTGATTGGCAGATAAGCCGTTAGTGGTGCAATCAGTAATACAATAACCATTAAAAATAGTGCAGCAAAAATAGCTGAAAGCGGTGTTTTTGCACCAGATTCATAGTTAATGCCCGATCTGGTGAAAGAACCTGATCCTGCATAACTAGAAAAGAAGCTGCCAAATATGTTGGACATTCCTTGTCCAACAAACTCTTGATTAGGGTTTATTCTTTGATTGGATTTTGTCGCAACAGCTCTACTGATTGAAACTGCTTCAATCAACCCCAATAGTGCAATTGCAAAAGCTTCTGATGCCAGTATAGAAATTGTAGAAAATGAAAAATCAGGCATTGACAAAGGCGGTAAATACGCAGGAATTTCACCAACAAGAGCAATATTTGTTGAGACTCCAAATTTAGGCAAGTAAAACGCTAAAACACTACCCAATATCATGCCAATTAAAAGATTAGGGGATTTTGGTAAAAATCTTTTAAACAAGACTGCGCTAAACAGTGTGACTAATGCGATTATCAGTAGATAAATATCAAAACCAGAAAGACCTTGATATAAATCAATCCAAACATGTAAGAACGATTCCCCTTTAGGTATATGAATACCAGTAATGTGTTTTAATTGGCTGGTTGCAATCAAAATTGCTGCCCCTGAGGTAAAACCAATAATTACCGTATGTGAGACAAAGTTTACCAAAGTTCCAAATCTGGCTAAACCAAATGCAAATTGATAAACCCCAGCAAGAAAAGTTAAAGTAAGTGCCATTGAGACAAATTCTGGAGAACCTGGCTCAACATGTCTACTAATAGTAGAAAACATAACAATAGAAATGGCGGTTGTTGGCCCTGAAATCAAATGATAGGATGAACCAAATAGTGCAGCAATAATCGGGGTAATCATTGCTGTATATAAGCCGTATTCTGGTGGTAGTCCTGCAATGGTTGCAAAAGCAACACCTTGAGGTAAGACCACCACTGCACCAGTAAAGCCTGCAATAATGTCTGCTTTTATAGTGCTTTTATTGATTGTTTTAAACCACGCTAGAAATGGCAACAATGAAATTAGTCTAGTTTTCACGAGTGACCTACTTCTACTGTTCTTAATTTTTTAGCCAGTTTGTCTAATGAGGCATTAATGAGTTTAAAACCTCCCTCGGCACCGTATAGTTTAGCGATTTCAAGTGCTTCGTTGATAACCACCTTGTAAGGCACTTCAATTGAGTTTTGTAGCTCGTATGCACCCAAGTAAAGCACAGCGTGCTCTACCGATCCGAGCTCCTCAGTGTCGCGACTGATGGTGGGTGCAATGAGTTCGTCTAACTCAGTACGATTTTTTAGAATATTGATAAATAGGTTAGAAAAGAACGCTTTTGAAATTTTCCCAGACTTTTGATTTAAAAATTGTTGTTCGATTTGTAGCACTTCGCCACCTGATAGCATATATTGGTATAAGGCTTGGACGACGCGCTCTCTAGAGCGATGTTTAGGGGTTGTGAATGTCATTGTTCAGGATGGGCTCTAAGTTTGGTCAAGTAAATACAGCATTTCAATCATTGCCATGGTTGCCTCTTCACCTTTATTGCCTTTATAACCACCTGCTCTACCGGTGGCTTGCTCCATATTGCTGGTGGTAAGCACGCCAAAAGTGGTCGGCACTTCATACTGGTACGAGACATCTGCTACACCTCGCGCACACTCGCTACATACAAAATCAAAATGTGGGGTTTCACCGTTAATGACTGCACCTAAAGTCACAATGCCGTGATATTTGCCATTTTTTGCTAATTTTTTCGCCAGTAATGGAATTTCAAAAGCACCAGGCACATAAAAAATATCAACACTGTTCTCGTTAACACCGTATTTAGCTAAGGTCTCTTGTGCAGCAAAGAGTAATTTATTGCCAATTTCTTGATAAAAATAACCCACAGTAATGGCAATTTTCTTATCTTTTAGAAAGTTCTTGTTGCTATTTTTATCAAATTTAAAATTCATTATTTTTCACCTGTAATATATTCAACCACTTCCAAACCAAAGCCCTTTAAGGCATTTAACTTTCTTGGGCTACCTAAAATACGCATTTTCCCTACACCTAAATCAGACAAGATTTGTGCGCCTACCCCGTAGGTTTTAACATCACTACTGGCTTCGTGTGGACGAATAAGCAAGAACACACCGCTATGCTCCTTGCTAATATATGCCAGTGCATCGTCAACATGTAGAGATTTGGTGTTTTCTTGTAAGACATCGGTAAACACATTCTCCATATGCACGCGCACACAAACGGGAGTATCTTTGTCAATATTACCTTTTACTAAAGCGGTGTGTGTTTGCTGGTGGATACTGTCTAAGAAAGAGACTAGTGCCCACTCACCATACTTAGTGCTAAATGGGCGTTCATTAATGCGTTCGATGGTTTTTTCATTTTCCACTCGGTAAGAAATCAAATCTTCAATCGTGCCCCATTTAATACTGTGCTTTTCAGCGAATACCTCCAAATCATCCCTGCGTGCCATTGAGCCATCATCGTTCAAAATCTCAACAATCACTGATGCTGGCTCTAAACCCGCAAGGCGCGCTAAGTCACAACCTGCTTCGGTATGCCCTGGACGAATCAACACACCACCAGGTTGCGCCATTAGTGGAAAAATATGCCCTGGTTGTACGATATCACTAGATTTGGCATTTGGCGCTACAGCGTCGAGTACGGTTTTTGCTCTATCTGCTGCCGAGATGCCTGTTGTAACCCCTGTAGAGGCTTCAATAGAAACGGTAAAGTTAGTGCCATTGGCGTCGTTATTTTGCGTTACCATGAGTGGTAAATTTAACTGTTTGCAGCGCTCTTGAGTAAGGGTTAAACAAATTAAACCCCTGCCATGCGTTGCCATAAAGTTAATGTCTTCTTTGGTGCAAGTTGCTGCAGGAATGATTAAATCCCCTTCATTTTCACGGCCTTCATCATCCATTAAGATAATCATCTTACCTTGCTTGTAATCTTCCAATATCGCTTCAATGCTAGCTTTAGTCTTCATTTTTATTATTTGTTTTTTATTAACTGTTCAAGATGTCGGGCAATAATATCTACTTCCAAGTTGACACTATCACCTATGTTTAAGCACCCTAGCGTTGTTACTGTTAATGTATGGGGCACAATATTAATGTCAAAACCATTTGCTTTAATGCTATTCACCGTGAGACTTACCCCATTTACGGTAATTGAGCCTTTTCTAGCAATGTATTTTACCAAAGATTGAGCCACATTGATTCTAAAACGCATTGATTCTCCTTCCAGTGCTTTATCAGCAACCTCGCCCTGCCCATCCACATGTCCGCTAACTAAATGTCCGTCAATACCTTGATTGAGTCTTAAAGCTTTTTCAAGATTTATCGCATCACCCATTGATAAATCGCCAAAAATAGAGCAATTCAGTGTCTCCTGAGAGACATCTGCTGTGAAACTCTCATTTTCAATTTCAATGACCGTTAAACACACACCATTTACTGCAATACTATCACCAATTGTTACCGTAGAAAAGTCCAAACTACTTGAGGAAAAAGTAAACACTGCGCCCTTATTATGCATAGTCTTGCTTTTAACTTGGCCAATGGCTTGAATAATACCTGCAAACATTTATTGAGCCTCTTTTTGATGCAAACAAAAACTCACACTGGCGCCAAATAATACCAATACCCAAGAAAAATAAACCCAAAGCATAAATAAAAGTAACATCGATAATGCGCCATAAATCAACTCGTATAGCGGGAAATAGTTAATGTAAATAAACAAAATAGATTTTAAAATTTCTAAGAAAAATGCCGTCATAAAACCCGATTTGATTGCATTTTTAAAAGTGACTTTTTCACTTGGGATAAAACAATACAACAAACTTAGTCCAATTGCCGAGAGGATAATGGGTAAGCTAGAGACAAAAATCCCACTCATTGGCACGAATATAAAGAATTTTGAAGCACTCAAGTATGAGCTGACAAACAAAGACCCTGCCAAGAACAGTGGACCTAAAGCCAACACCAATAAATATATGAGTAAATCTAAACCAAAATGACGCGTTTTTTTTGCCTCCCATATTGAGTTAATACGATGGTCCACTTCACGAAATAGAAAAAACGCCGCCACCAATAAAAATAACACACTAATGCCTTTAAGTTTTTGTGCGCTGGCGATAAATTGATGAATGTAGTGATTCGCTACTTCGTAATTTTGTGGCAATAACTGTTTAAACAAAAAAACCTCTAGATATTGCTGTAAATCAGCAAAATATGGCGATAAAGAAAATACACTAAATACCAAAGTCAGCGTTGGTACAATCGCAAATAATGTGGAAAACGCCAAAACCGCTGCTGAGTCAAAGCCGTTTTTCGACTTTAAGTGAATTAGCGCTGATTTTAAGAGGTTCACAATTCTTTGTAAGCGTACTTTGGCAAGTCTTTTGCTTTAATGCGTTTAACTTGTTTTTTTTCACTATCCCACACTACGGCATAATACCCCAAAGCTTTACTGACACTCTTTTTCATAGACATTAGAATTTTTTTATCATTTAACATTTTTTAACTCTTGAAATTTCATTCATTATGCTTTGTATTCATAATTTTCTGCTGTATTTTCTGAATGCTTGAATAGTTTGGTAAATCAACAATCCCTCAATAATTCTAAACAAAAAATCCAAAAAATAACTCCAGCTACTCCAGTGATATTCGTTGATAAATAATACTTTATGAGTGGGATTTAGAAATTCGAATATATTCTTCCAATATTTTGAATCATAACCATCAAGAAAACTCCACAAAACAAAAAAATAAAACACGATAGAAAATGATAACAACAAGCCTAAGGGTTTCCAAAAACTCAAACCGAAATTATTTGTATGCTTATTAAACCACAAAGTCGCTCTATCCGAGTGCGAATAACTTTTATTTTCTTTGAGCAATTTGCTATAAAACTCCATTTCTTTGGCATAAAATTTTACTGCTTGCGGGTGGTCGTTATTTCTCAATGCTACATTTTTTAAAACTCTATATGAGTCTCGTTGTTTGCTAAGTTTTTTAGAATCGCTATCATTGTATTGCCCAACTTTTATAACTTCATCGCTCCAAGTTACACTTGTATAATTAATTTCAGTAAAAATATTGTCAAATATTTCCATTTCTTCAAAACTCGATAAATCAATACTCTGGAAGTCTGTTTTGCCAATCGAAGTATTGTTAATTTGAAATTTTTTATTGTTTTGTGTTTCATCTTCTAGATAGGTGTTGCCAAAATATTTATGCTTTATATTTAAAATATTGATTTTATAAAGTTTAAATTTACCTATATTTCTAAAATTTGTAAGCTGAAAATTTTCAAAATGGCAATCTCCAATATTTAATTCTGCATTTTGTGGAAGCCTTAAATTTGATAAAACAAAATCCTTAACACTGACAAAACCAATTCTTAAATATACGCCATCATCAGCAGAACAATCTATTAAATGTAATTTTTCAAGGTGTAATTTTGTTTTTTGAGAAATTTCATATCGTCCAAAATCTGTTCCATGAACTTCTCCATTTCGCAGTTGCACTCTTTTTTCACTATTTCTAATTTTAAGTTTTTTAGCAAAATGACACTGATTAAAAATAAACGATAAGTCATTTTCTGTGTGATCAAATTCTATTAAACATTCATCTTCAAATTTTGAATTCCAAAAAACTAAATTTGGAATACATTTACATTTTTCCATGTATTCTTTAGAATAAGCATTTGAATTACTCTTATTCTGCTCACCAACAACAAGATAGCCTTGCTTTATTGTTACTTTTTTTGAAAAAATATTATGATAAAAAAGCATTTGTAAAAACGATTTTTTTGCTTTTTCTGATAACTTATCTGCTTCTCTTAAAAACTCAATTAAATATATCTCAAAATTAAAGAAATATCTTCGATTGAGACATTCCTTGCTTGGACTCATATCATCTAAAGACTTAAAACGTTCTATTAATTCAATAAACTCTTCCAAGGAATCTACCGCTCGATATTGCTCACCTTCTATTGTTAGACAACCTGACATTACATCGAAATTTTCGTTTCTATAAGCGCATCTATATTTTCGTTTCTATAGAAAATTGATTCTAACACAATGACTGGCTTTATTTTTGACTGACCAAATAATCTTCATAATTGCCAGAATAGTAGTTAGCGCCAGTTTCTGTTAATTCTACAACTTTGGTAGATAAAGAGGAGACAAACTCCCTGTCATGACTAACAAAGATAAGTGTGCCTTCATAGTTTTCCAGTGCAAGGTTGAGCGCCTCAATAGATTCCATATCCAAGTGGTTGGTTGGCTCATCCATGACCAACACATTTGGGTTTTGCAACATTAACTTACCAAACAACATTCTGCCCTTTTCACCGCCAGAAAGCGCTTTAATGCTTTTGTCAATATCATTTTTACCAAATAACATCTTACCTAGAACAGAGCGCATATCTTGTATTTCTTGATTGGGTTTTTTAAATTGTGCCATCCAATCAAGCACACTCATGTCTTCTTCAAAATCAGCACTATGGTCTTGTGCATAATAGCCAATATTGACATTTTCACTCCACTTGATTTTCCCCTTGTCAGCTTCAAGTTCACCAACCAGCGTGCGTAATAGTGTCGTTTTACCGACACCATTTTGCCCAATAATGGCGACACGCTGACCCACTTCAAACAAAAAATTAATATCTTTTAACACCTCTAAACCATCAAAACTTTTGCTTAAACCTTCTACTTCAATAATGTTTCTGTGTAGTGCCTTGTCCTGTCTAAAATTAATATAAGGACTGACGCGTGATGAGGGTCTCATATCATCCAACACAATCTTATCTAACTGCTTTAGGCGTGAGGTCGCTTGCTTGGATTTAGAGGCATTCGCTGAAAACCTAGAAACAAAGTGCTTAAGCTCCTTCATTTTTGCCTCTTTTTTAGCATTATCAGTCTGCATCTTCTCTTGAATAGCGGTCGCTGCAATCATAAAGTCATCGTAATTACCCGGAAAAGTCTTTAACGCACCATAATCCAAATCCGACATATGTGTACACACACCATTTAAGAAATGCCTATCATGCGAAATAATGACCATTGTGGCTTTACGGGCTTTTAACACCCCTTCTAGCCAGCGGATTGAGTTGATGTCTAAGTTGTTGGTCGGCTCGTCAAGTAATAAAATTTCAGGATCAGAGAATAAGGCTTGTGCCAATAGCACACGAAGCTTCCAACCTGGTGCGATTTCGCTCATTAGTCCATAGTGTTGGTCTTCAGGAATATCTAAACCTAAAAGCAACTCACTGGCTGAAGATTCTGCCATATAACCGTCCATTTCAGCAAATTCCATCTCTAATTCTGCAACCTTAACACCATCTTTTTCGCTCATCTCTGGCAAAGCGTAAATACGGTCTCTTTCTGCTTTAATTTTCCAAAGCTTTTCATGACCCATAATAACAGTATCCACCACACGAAAACCCTCAAAAGCAAATTGATCCTGACGCAAAACACCCAAACGCTCGCCATCACTAATGCCAACCGTACCGCTCGTTGGCGTTAATTCACCCGTTAAAATTTTCATAAAAGTTGATTTACCACAACCATTAGCACCAATCAAACCATAACGGTTGTTATCGGAAAACTTGATAGAAATATTTTCAAATAAAGGTTTTTCACCAAATTGCATGGTGATGTTAGCAGTAGAAATCATAGGTTATGTATTTAGAATTTATAAAACGCAACATTATCCCATATCAGGCGTCAGTCCAACTTAAATAAATAGAAACCTTTGCGTAAATAGGGATGATTGGCAAAATCCAATTTCTGCCCAATTGGTAATTTATTTAAACCTTGTCCTAGCAGGGCTAAGGCTGGGTTTACCCTCCTAGAGAACTGCTGGGTATCGCTGGAAAAATCGCCAAGTGGGTGAAAAGTGGGTTTATGGTGATTGTTCATATTTATGCAAAGGTCTCAAATAGGATAAAATGCAAGACTTATGTTTGACACGATTGAACAAAAACCCGACAAAAAATTATTACTTGCTATTTTGGCATTAACCCTATTTGGTTGGATAATGTCATCTTCTGCTTCAGTTGGACATTTCGGTACTTTTTCTTTCGCATTCAAGCAAGGTGTTTTTATTCTTTTAGGTATTGTTACCGGTGTTGTCATCTTAAGATTGCCACTTTCATTTTTTAAAAGACACTCCCTACTCGCCTTTGGTATCACGCTTTTCTTGCTTTTTCTCGTATTTCTACCTGATATCGGTGCTGGAAAAATTAATGGTGCTTATCGTTGGATTGATTTGGGAATATTTAATTTTCAACCTTCTGAAATGATGAAGATGGTTATGATTTTATTTATGGCTAATTTCTTAGTTGAACAAGAAGAATATATAACCAAATCGTTAAAGGGTCTTTTCAAGGCTATATTTATTGTTAGCTTGTCTGGCGCACTCACGATAGCGGAAACCGACCTTGGCGCTACTATCATTATTACTGCAACGGCACTTATTATGGTGTTTATAGCAGGTTCTTATATTAAAGAATTGTTTTATATTGGCACTATAATTCTATTTGGACTTTCTATTTTTGTTTATTTCAACCCAGCAAGATGGGGCAGAGCGATATCGTTTTGGACTAATGATTTATGGGGGAAGGATGGCGTATATCAAACCAAACAGGCTTTACTTGGTATTGCTAGAGGGGATTGGTTTGGTACAGGTCTAGGGTCTGGCATTCAAAAATACACCAAACTACCAGAGCCTCATACCGATATGATTTTTGCTATAACCGGTGAAGAGCTTGGCATTGTTGGCATGTTGTTTATCTTATTGAGTTTTGCTTATATTTTAACCAAAGGCTTTAAGATTGCTGCTAAAGCATCCAAAGATGGTAGAAAATATAGCTATTATGTTGCTTATGGTATTTGCTCATGGTTTGCTATGCAAATTAGTGTCAATATTGCGATGAATATCGGTCTAATGCCTATTAAAGGCTTTACTTTGCCACTCATTAGTTATGGTGGTAGTAGTATGATTTTTACCATCACTGCACTGGCATTGTTACTTAGAATAGATATGGAAAACAGAGCGGGTTATAGCAAACGAAAGTCCTATGTTTAAAACAACACAAAAAAAAACTATTTTAATAATGGCAGGTGGCACTGGTGGGCATATATTTCCTGCTCTAGCAATCGCTAAAGAATTAAGCACGCATTCTGTTAATGTTGAGTGGCTAGGCTCAAAGCGCGGTATGGAAAACATACTTGTGCCTAAGCACAATATCAAGCTCCACAGCGTAAGTGCCGTTGGTTTGCGTGGTAAAAATCTATTAACACTTGCCAAAGCGCCTCTTTTGTTGTTAATCGCCCTATTCCAAACCTTTAAAGTGTTTCTTAGTCTTAAACCTGATGTGGTGCTAGGTATGGGTGGTTTTGCCTCAGGACTTGGTGGCATAGTAGCATGGTTGCTGCACACCCCCCTAGTGATTCACGAACAAAACTCAATTCCTGGGACGACTAACAAAATTCTCTCCAAGTTTGCCACACAAACTTTTCAAGCCTTTGATGGTGTATTTAGTGGTGCAATCACTTCTGGAAACCCTGTGTTGTTTAAAACTAAAACGAATAGCGCTAATAATGAAAAACTTAATTTATTGATTGTTGGTGGCAGTCTAGGCTCTAAACCTATTAATGATATTGTTAGCAATCTGAAACTTGATATCAATATTTGGCATCAAACTGGCAAACAGCACTTAGAGGCTGTTAGGAGTCAATATAGTAATAAAAACGCAAAAATAACCCCATTTATTGATGATATGGCGCAAGCCTACGCATGGGCAGATGTGGTTTTATGTCGTTCTGGTGCGATGACAGTATCAGAATTAATGCTATCAGCCAAGCCAAGCATTTTAATCCCCCTACCTCACGCTATTGATAATCATCAATTTTATAACGCTAAAATTTTAGCCAATAATAATGCTGGAATATTGATTGAACAAAAAGATTTAACGCTTGAATTACTTGAAAAAACGCTACTTAAACTCAACAAAACACAGATTCAGAAAATGTCAGAAAACGCCAAAAAACTGGCAAAACCTGATGCTGCAAAATTAATGAGTGATTATTTAATGACTGTTTAACAATTGTTGATTGATACCCAATCTCTCAAATAAAATCTGATCGGTATTGGTATCCGGGTTATCCGTTGTTAGTAACTGATCGCCATAAAAGATAGAGTTTGCACCCGCAAAGAAACACAGTGCTTGCATTGCTTCCCCCATCTCTGTACGCCCCGCTGATAGACGCACCACTGATTTTGGCATCATGAGTCGCGCCACAGCAATAGTACGCACAAACTCGCTTTCTGTTGGTGGCTCAATCGCCTCAAACGGTGTACCAGGAATTGGCACTAAGAGATTTAACGGCACACTGTCTGGGTGTTTTTCTAAATTAGCCAAAGAACGCAACATAGATGCCCTATCAGTCTGACCTTCGCCCAAACCTAAAATGCCACCACTACAGACATGAATATCCGCATTTTGCACGGATTCTAAAGTATTTAAACGGTCTTGAAAGCTACGCGTGGTAATGACATTTGAGTAATTCTCTTTTGATGTGTCAATGTTGTGGTTGTAGTAATCTAAACCGGCCTCTTTAAGGGTAAAGGCTTGTTCTTGCGTCAACATACCCAAAGTGACGCAAGTTTCCAGCCCCATCGCTTTCACACCTTGAATCATTGGAATAACTTTATCCAAACTTTTATCGGTAGGATTGCGCCACGCAGCGCCCATACAAAAGCGTGTTGCGCCTTTATCTTTGGCTTCTTGTGCTTGCTTAAGCACCGCATCAACTTCCATTAATTTTTCACGCTCTAAACCTGTATCGTATTTAGAACTTTGTGAACAGTACGAGCAATCTTCAGGACAAGCACCTGTTTTAATATTCAACAACGAGCTAACTTGCACCTGATTTGGATTAAAGTTTTTTCTATGAAGTGTGTGCGCTTGAAACAACAAATCATTAAAAGGCAGTGCAAATAAAGCCTCAACCTCTGCCAGAGCCCAATCGTTTCTTAATTCTTTCATAAATTATCTCATCAAATAATTTTTGCTATTTTACAGACTTTTAGACATAAAAAAGCCGTGCTAAAACACGGCTTTTTTATTGGTTAAAACTAAGCTTATCAACAACTGTAATACATATCAAACTCAACAGGATGCGGAGAAGCGCGCAATGCTGTTACCTCTTCCATTTTAAGTTTGATAAATGAGTCAATCACATTATCCGTAAACACACCGCCTTGCTTTAAAAATTCACGGTCTTTATCTAAAGCCTCAAGTGCTTGACCTAATGAACCACAAACTCTAGGAATAGATGCCTTTTCTTTCTCTGACAATTCATATAAATCTTCATCCCCTGGTTTGCCTGGGTCAATCTTATTTTTAATGCCGTCAAGACCTGCCATTAACATCGCTGCAAACGCAAGGTATGGATTGGCTGTTGGATCTGGAAAACGCACCTCAATACGACGACCTTTTGGATTAGACACAAAAGGAATACGAATAGCAGCAGAACGGTTTTTAGCTGAATATGCTAACATTTCAGGTGCTTCAAAGCCTGGCACCAAACGCTTGTAAGAGTTAGTAGAGGAATTGGTAAAGGCATTAAGTGCTTGAGCATGCTTGATAATGCCACCAATATAGTAAAGTGCCATCTGACTCAACTGACCATATTCATCACCATCAAATAAGTTTTTACCATCTTTGGTGATTGACTGATGAACATGCATGCCATTACCATTATCAACCGCAATTGGCTTAGGCATAAAAGTGGCTGTTTTGCCATACATATGTGCTACATTATGGATGCAGTATTTTAAGATTTGAGTCTCATCTGCTTTCTTTACCAAAGTATTATACAAAGCACCAATCTCACATTGACCTGCTGTACCTACTTCATGATGATGCACCTCAGTGACCACCCCCATCTCTTCAATGGCTAAACACATTTGTGAGCGCAAATTATGCAACGAATCCACAGGTGGTACTGGGAAGTAGCCGCCTTTAATTCTAGGACGGTGTCCCTTGTTGCCACCTTCAAAATCAGAACCCGACTCCCAGTCTGCTTCTTCAGAATTAATTTCATAAAAGGCTTTACCCAAGCCAAAACCTGTATCCCACTTGACACTATCAAAAACAAAAAACTCCGGCTCATTGCCAAAATAAGCAGTGTCACCAATCCCTGTTTCATTTAAGTAATCTTCAGCGCGCTTGGCAATAGAACGAGGGTCTTTTTCATAGCCTTTCATATCATTTGATTCAATGATATCGCAAGTAATATTCAAAGTAGATTCTTCAGTAAATGGGTCCAAGACTGCCGTTGCTGTATCTGGCTTCATAATCATGTCAGATTCATTAATTGGCTTCCAGCCAGCGATTGAAGAGCCGTCAAACATTTGCCCTTCTTCTAACTTCTCAGCGTTAATGGTGTGAGCTGGTACACTCACATGTTGTTCTTTACCTATAGTATCAGTAAAACGAAAATCAATGAATTTTACTTCGTTATCTTTTATCATCTTCATTACATTTTTTGCAGACATATCTTCTCCTATTTTTAAATTAGTTAGTTATTAGCAGTTATTGTTAAGCAGTCTGCACCGTTGCAAACAAAATTGTTTTTGTTAAAAAACAATCGCATAATTCTACCCTATTTTTAATGCCGAATACTCAAAATATCACCTGTTTTGCAGTTTTTTCTATCCAATATCTAAGATTATCACACCCATTGTTTTCAATCCAGTCATAAACCTTATAATTTTTTTATGCAAAAGTTTTTTTATAAACGCTCAAAGGGTTTTTTCTATAATTACCAAAAAAAATTAACACCCAGTGAGACCTTTACATGAATAGAAATAATCATTAAAAACCCACTTTTTACCCAATTGTCAATTTTTCCAGCGACACCCAGCAGTCCTCTATGAGGGTAAACCCAGCCTTAGCCTTGCTAAGACAAGGTTTAAAGAAATCATCAGTTGGGCAAAAATTGGCTTTTGCCAATCATCTCTATTAAGATAGAGATGATTTTATAAGGCGCAATCCTTATAATGCATACTCTTATAAATATTAAATTAAAAAAGCGCTAGCAATTATGAACACCCTAGAACTTTATCACCAAACTTATATCCACGACACAGGCAACAACCTAACCCACCTTTTACACCAAGCAAACAGTAGCATCTGGCAACAAATCCTGACCATCCACCCAAACAACAACCGCGGTACTGAAACCCAGCAATCCACCAGCGACTTTGATGCCAACGGCAACTTACTAACTCTTGACAATATTGGCGACCTAGATTGGCACTACAACAACACGCTTAACCAGCTTACTAAAACAGACAAAAGCAACACTACAGAGTACTATGTCTATAACTACCAAGGTAATCGAGTTCGTACTGTAATTGAATCTGACCACCAAGCGCAAAACCAAAGAGACTACCTGCCTTCACTAGAGATTTCAACCAACGAAGCAAAACAACAAAGTAGTACCCTGCACATCGGCACTCACATTCTGAGTGAAAGCAGTAAAGACAACACACAAAACCCCGCTCAAACTCGCTACCAACTCATCAGTCACCTACAGTCCAACACCTTAGAATTGGATGATCAAGCCCAAACCTTTAGCTACGAACATTACTATCCTTATGGCGGCACTGCCCTTATCGCTGGCAAAGACAAAACCAAAGTGCAACAAAAACGCTACCGCTACACAGGTAAAGAAAGAGACGACAGCAGTGGTTTGTGCTACTACGGTGCTAGGTACCTAACCCCTTGGTTGGCAAGATGGATAAGCCCCGATTCAGCGGGTGCGGTTGATAGCCTAAATTTGTATATTTATGTGGGTAATAATCCCCTTAAATACACAGACCCGACAGGGCACGTTAAAGTTTACCCACCTAACACGAGTTTACCCCATTATGAAATAGATGTACTAAGTCCAATTGAAGGTACTTATCAGAATAATAATTTATTTTATTTTCCTGAATCGTATGAAAGACTGGAAAATATTGTCAGGACTTATCCTGCTGATAAACTGAACTTGTTAAACACTAGTACAGAATTTTTCATAAAATCAGAAGACAGTAACGGGGGAGCGCTAATAGTTAAAGCCCTTTCTTGTCCGCCTTCTGATACTTTTACGAATATTATGAACTTTTCCACAGGGGGGTTAGTTTTTAATGCAAATTTTAAAAATATAAGACAAAATCGTCGTTCTGGCTTGAACGCAACAGAGGTAATCTCTTATCAGTATTTAGGGATGACAAAAATAGCAGGCGCATTAAATATGCTGCCTAAAACAATGCTACGCCAGTCTATAATCAACCCCAGCACACAAGAAGCAATGAGGATTTATCGAACGGATAAAAATTACTCAAGGTTTTATCATAATTTTCTTATCGAGAGTGATAATGGCAGATCTTCTTTAAGGATTGCCAATACTTTTAGTCTTGAGGTGTCCTCTGTAGAATTAGAGGCTATTGGCAATAATATTCGCCTACATTTAAAACCAAAAATGCCTTTAATATCTGTTGAAGAACCCTTACCACCTCGTGGAGATATGCACGAATATTTTGCACCTACTACTAGGATAAGACGACGAATAAACCACTGTACCATATTATGATTTCACTAGAATCCTACCAGCAAACCTACGCCTACGATTCAGGTAGCAACCTAACCCTCTTATTGCACCAAGCAAACAGCAGCACCTGGCAACAAGCTCTCACCATCCGCCCAAACAACAACCGTGGTACTGAAAATAACAGCCAAAATAACTTTGATGCCAATGGCAATTTATTAAATTTAGACAATATTGGCAACTTAGATTGGCACTATAACAACACCCTTAACAAACTTATCAAAGCAGACAAAAGCAACACCGTACAGTACTATGTCTATGATTACCAAGGCAGTCGAGTTCGTACTGTGGTTGAATCTAACAACCAAGCACAAAGCCAAAGAGACTACCTGCCTTCACTAGACATCTTAACCAACGAAGCAAAGCAACAAAGTAGTACCCTGCACATCGGCACCCACATTCTGAGTGAAAGCAGCAAAGACAACACACAAAGCTCTAACCAAACCCACTACCAGCTCGCCAGCCACCTACAGTCCAATACCTTAGAGTTGAACGATAAAGCTCAAACCCTCAGCTACGAACACTACTACCCCTATGGGGGCACTGCCCTCATCGCTGGCAAAGACAAAACCCAAGTCCAACAAAAACGCTATCGCTACACAGGTAAAGAAAGAGACGATAGTAGTGGCTTATCCTACTACGGTGCTAGGTACCTAGCTCCTTGGCTAACGAGGTGGATAAGCCCTGATTCAGCAGGGGCGGTTGATGGCTTGAATTTGTATATTTATGTAGGAAATAATCCGCTTAAATACAGGGATCCGACGGGGCATGTTAAAGAAACACTTGAACAGGAGGCTATGGAAGAAGGTGCTGTGGGAGGGGTAAGCGATATTATGGCTGAAAAACCAGAGGCTGGACAACATGTTACAATAGACAAAAATACACCTTTGGTTGATTTAACTCAAGTAAAAAAGATACAGCAAGATGTTTTGCAATGGAAGATTTTTAAAGACCTAGGTGCGCTAGATTCTTCTAGCCGATTTTATGAAGAAGGCGGATCTGCTTATCCAGCTCAAGAACATACTTTAATAGCAGAACATAAAATAAGAATGTTGCGAAACAATATAAATATCCACATGCAAAATATAATGAGTAACGATGTGCCTCTTTTAGATGCCGCTATTCAATTTAGCTTATCTGGTAAATTAAAAAATATGGTCTTTAAACAATATAAAGTTGCTAATTGTGGAGAATGTTCAAACATAATGTTGCATGAGTTAAGTCGGCATTATCCTGATATGGCAGTAGAAACACTAGAAACGCCTGAGCATACTTTCAACTTGCTTAACCGTGATCAATCAACCCCTTTGCTCAAACCTGATAAATGGAATGCAGACACTTTGATAATAGACACTTGGAAGAAAAATATTTATATTAAAGGGGAGTTTATACCTGAATATTACAATGCTCATATTAACCCTGGAGGTCAATTTACCAATATGCTAAAGCATGAACGAGTGATGACTATAAATATATTTAACACCCCAATCAAAAAATAGAAAATGCAAAGTTCTCCTAACACAAAGATCTTAATATCTTATGATTAATACTTTAGAGCCCTACCATCAAACCTACACCTACGACCTAGGTAACAACCTAACCCACCTTTCACACCAAGCAAAAAGCAACACTTGGCAACAAACCCTCGCCATCCACCCAAGCAACAACCGTGGCACCGAAACCCAGCAATCTACCAGCGACTTTGATGCCAACGGTAACCTGCTAGTCTTAAATAACATTGGCACGCTACATTGGCACTACAACAACACCCTTAACCAACTCAGCAAAGCAGACAAAAGCAACACCACACAGTACTATATCTATGATTACCAAGGCAGGCGAGTTCGTACTGTGGTTGAATCTAACAATCAAGTACAAAGCCAAAGAGATTACCTGCCCTCACTAGACATCTCCTTTAATAGAGCAAAACAACAAAGCAGAACAACACATATTGGCACCCATATTCTAAGTGAAACCAGCAAAAATAACACCCAAAACCAAATCCGCTACCAACTCACCAGTCACCTACAATCTAACACCTTGGAACTCAACGACAAAGCCCAAGTCATGAGTTATGAGCATTACTACTCTTATGGTGGCACTGCCATTATTGCTGGCAATGATAAAACCCAAGTGCAACAAAAATGTTATCGCTACACAGGCAAAGAAAGAGACGACAGTAGTGGTTTGTCCTACCACGGTGCTAGGTACCTAGCTCCTTGGCTAACAAGATGGATAAGTCCTGATTCAGCAGGGGCGGTTGATGGCTTGAATTTGTATGTTTATGTGGGTAATAATCCCCTTAAGTATATAGATCTAACGGGTCATATTAAAGTTTATCCAGCTAATAGAGGTAAACCTTATAAACTAGATATATTAAGCCCAATTGACGAAACTTATCACAACGATAATTTGCTTCATTATCCTGAAGCCTATCAAAGATTACAAGAGATAGTTAGGAGTGACCCCAAACTAACTTTGCTAGAGGCCAATACACGCTTTACTATAATATCAAATAAGCCCTTGAAAATTCAAGCAGACTTTATATTAAAAAAAGAAGGAGGGGATTATAGTAATATAATGAATTTTTCCACAGGAGTGTTACACTTTGATAGAAACTACAAAGAAAAAAATAATAGTATAAATGCAACACAAGTAACCGCCTACCAGTATTTAGGAATGACAAAAATAGTTGGAGCATCAAACCAACTGCCTAAAACTTTTTTTAGATACAATATAATGAATCCGATAACGAATACGATAATACGGGAATATGAAGATGATAAGAATTATTCAAAATTTAGGCATGATTTTATGAAAACTAGCGATCACGGAAGATCTTCTTGGAGGATTGCTGATGCACTTGGTCTTAAAATAATAACTTCTAATATAGAGATAGAATATACGCGCTATAGCCATTACAAGGAAGATCATATTCGCCTACATTTAAGACAACAAAAGACTTTAAGGGGCTCTGAAAATCCTTTGGTCTTACCATCTCGTATAAATTATGTAAATTCTCATACTCCAATGAATAGCCTAATAGAACGACAAAAAGAACGTCGTGCTACCTTGTGAACTTACTAGAACCCTATCAGCAAACTTATGACTACGACACAGGTAACAATTTAACTCATCTTTCACACCAAGCTAATAGTAGCACATGGCAACAAACCCTCGCCATTCACCCAAACAACAA
>CAJHVQ010000216.1_pt1 | contig 19303 bp, 4 predicted proteins | sample 9196941 | NCBI WGS metagenome assembly CAJHVQ01 (sample SAMEA7706167, study PRJEB36976) | symbiont metagenome | biome: Marine hydrothermal vent biome [ENVO:01000030]; feature: Bathymodiolus gill tissue material [ENVO:01001393]; material: Bathymodiolus-dominated oceanic mussel reef... | reverse complement strand
AAAAGCATTTTAAAACCATGGCTTATTTGCTTAGTGGAAAGTTGGATTTAAATCGGGTTAATGGGTTTTTACCCACTTGTTTTTAACAAGAGCCAAAAATTATTCGTCTAAGTTTTCAATCTCGCTAAGCATTTTTCCAATATGTTTGCCCATGTTGCTTTTGTAGCCGTGCCAATCATGATAAGGTGTTAATTTTTTATCAGCAAGTGGCTTGATTTCATAGTCGGCCAAGTCTTTTGCATAACCTTTTTTGACTTCGTCACGCACGATGCGTAAATAACTTAAGAAGGGTTGTACGGTGCTTTTTGCATTGCCAGTTGGGCCGTGGCCAGGAACATAATAATCTAAGTCTAAATTAATTGCATACTCTAATACTTTGATATTGCCGTGCATATCAGAAGTGTTGTCAAATCGTCCGTGTCTGTGTAGTAAGCCATTGTCACCCATAAATAAAGTTTTACTCTTGATATGCTCAACCATAATGTCGGTATTGGTATGTGCTACCCCAGTAATATTATGGTGAATTTTAAAAGCCTCACCGCCTGCATTAACGACTTTCAAGTGTGTGCTAGCCTTAGTTGGATAAGTAGGTTTTGTGCCATCAGATGCGCCCTTGGTTAAATCATGCATTAACTTTACCCAGCGTTCACCTTCACCAGATTTGGCTTGCTCAATCATATTAGGATGGGCGTAGATTTTGACCTTAGGATATTGTTCAATAATTGCCTGATTGCCGAGCCAGTGGTCGCCATGGACATGGGTGTTAAAAACAGCAACAATTGGCTTATCAGTAATTACTTTGACTTTTTTAAGTACCATCCTTCCAACTTGATAAGTACCCCCTGGATCAACAATGACTGCGCCACTTTTGCCAACGATTAGCCCAGGGTTGTTCATAAATCCACGATTTTCTGGATTAGGCTCGTCAAGTGGACCATGTATAACATAAACATTATCGGCGATTTTGTCAAATCTATACTTTTCTGAACTCTGTGATAACCAGATGACGGTAGTCACTAAAAATATGGCAGTTAATATTAATAGTAGTTTTTTCATTGTTTTTTTCTCAAAAATAGATTGCATTATATCGCCCATTCAAATTCTAAGTGGCATAATATGCGCATGCGACAAAAACCTAAGATGTTCAATGTAGTAAACATTGCCACAACAAAATTTTTCAATATTCAATCAATGGATATTGAGTTCTCCAATGGAGAGAAGCGACAATACGAACGCCTAAAGCCATCTGGAGAAGGCGCTGTGTTGGTAATTCCAATGCTAGATGATGATACAGTGTTGATGATTTACGAATATTCTGGCGGTACCCACAGATATGAGTTAGCATTGACCAAAGGTAAAATTGATGCAGGCGAATCTCCGATTGAGGCTGCTAACAGAGAGTTAATTGAAGAAATTGGTTATGGTGCAAGACAGCTTTCGTTTGTGAAAACCATGACTTTGGCGCCAGGCTATCAGTCAAACTTTACTCATGTTATTTTAGCACAGGATTTATATGAAGACAGTGCACAAGGTGATGAGCCTGAGCCATTAGAAGTGGTCAAACACAAATTGTCTGATTTAGAACAGTTGGTGTATAACCAAGATTTAACCGAAGCCAGAACCATTGCAGCACTTTACATGGCAAAAGAAATCATTAAAAACCAGTAAGTGCATAAAACGAAACATTTGCTAGGTAATTACATATGAATCTTGTTATTCCTAAGGAATTTTTTCTTACTTCTCAGGGTGCGCCTTTCCCTGATATTGATTTAGCATTAGACGAGCCAAATGGCTTGATTGCTATTGGTGATGATTTGTCATCTAAGCGATTAATTAACGCTTACCAACAGGGAATTTTCCCTTGGTATGGGGAAAATGAACCTGTGCTGTGGTACTCACCAAACCCACGCATGGTTATTACGCCTGAGGCACTGCATATTTCTAAAAGTTTAGATAAAGTGCTACATTCAAAGCAATTTGAAATCAAAATCAACAACGATTTTGACAGTGTTATTTATCATTGTAAAAGTATTAAGCGCAAAGACCAAGACAGCACTTGGATTGATGAAAATATGGTGCGTGCTTACACTGAATTACACGCTCAAGGCGTGGTAAAGTCAGTTGAAGTGTATCAAGATCTCAAGTTAGTGGGCGGATTGTATGGTGTGAGTATGGGCAAGGTATTTTTTGGTGAGTCGATGTTTTCTTTAGTGAGTAATGCTTCAAAAATAGCCTTTGTGTATTTGGTACAAAATATGGGATATGAATTGATTGATTGTCAAGTGGAAAATGCGCATTTAAAAAGCCTAGGTGCTTACAACATTGAGCGTAATGTATTCATCAAAAAATTAGATAAATTGCTGTTAAAATAAATAGTTATAAAATTAATGGCATGGGCTTTCATAATTATCGGACCTTACGATCTAAAAAATGGAATTACGGTGATAGATTATGAATTATGCAAAGGCTCCAAAAGACCTTATATAAAAACAGCTATTCTTGTTTAGCGTAGCAAAATATCAGATTTGCTTGTAACGCTGAATACAAAAGTAGCATTATTGATTTTTATTGTCGGTAAAATCAAAGCTCTTTTATGAGTCTTTAAGAGACAGTGAATTAATATTTTGGAATTTATGCTCCATTTAAAAAGAGGGCTTACCTACTTTCTTTGTTTTAATATAATCATTACCAGCTTTCCTGGTTGGGTGTTTGCCGCTCTTATTCAGTCTCATGATAAATCTACAACGGTAGTAAAGGCAAGAAATCAGAAAACGCAACTCATTTATATTGCTACACCTAATAAAAACGGTTTATCACATAATCGTTATAACAGCTTTGATGTTAATCAAAATGGCGCTGTCTTTATAAACTTTAACGATGGGAAAGGGGAAGCTAGACGATCTGATCTGGCTGCCTCTGTGATTGGCAATCCTGCTTTATTAAACGGGGGGTCGGCAAGCCTTATTTTGAATGAAGTTGTTTCCGGAAAAACGTCCAATATCGCTGGCTTTTTAGAGGTGGTTGGCAATAAAGCGGGTGTTATTATTGCTAATCCTTATGGTGTTACCTGTAATGGTTGTGGTTTTATTAACACCTCAAGAGCAACCTTGACCACAGGTATACCGAAGTTTAACGAAGGTAATTTAAGTTTTGATATCAATAAAGGCAATATCAATATTGACAGTAATGGTTTAGACGCTAAGACGGTTGATGTTCTTGATATTATTGCTAAGGGCGTTAGTATTAATGGCGTTATTAACGCCAAAAATATGTTGATAGTGGGTGGTAAAAGTAAGTTTTCTTATTTAGCACGCCTATCATCTGGTGTAGACGAGGGTGACAATGACAATGACCCCCGTTATGCCATCGATGCCTCGGTAGTTGGTGGTATGTATGCAAACAGAATCCATCTGATATCTCACGGTAAGAATGTGGGGGTTAAAGTTGACTCTAATATGGCAACTTCAACGGATGATATTGTTTTTACTGCTGAGGGTGATATTGAAATTGCGGGCATGCTCAGCTCTAAAAATGACATTATTCTCACCTCTGATCAGTCTATTAATATCTATACGCCTGAACCTGTTGAAGAGGAAAAAGCAACAGAGTCAAACTCAAACTCAAACTCAAATTCAAGCTCAGAGTCAAACTCAGACAATCATTTTTACGCCAACAATATTGATATCAATGCAGGGAAAAAAGTAGAAATCGCTGTTCAATCTATAGGGGCCAAGAACAATCTAAATATTACAGCGAATGATTTGATTAGTGATACCGCCCAACAGGGCGGCGTTCGTTTTGCGAAAAATATCAATATTAATGTGGTTAATGGCGATTATAAGGCTTTAAACAAAGTTCAATATATTGCCAAAGAAAGTATTGATATTAAGGCAAAAACTGTTAGTATCCAAGGGGCAGATAGCAACAATAGGGTTAAATTTAATGTCAATGAGGGCAAGTTAAGTATATCGAGTCAATCGGTGGATATGGATAATGCACTTTTGGGCACTAAAAAAAATATCCAAATAACGACACAAGGTGATTTAAAAATAGGAAAGGATGCCAAGTTAAATTCTCAAGAGGAAAGTATCACAATAAATGCAAGTCAACTCACCTCTCAGGGCGTGTTACTTGCTAATAAAGACATAAGGATTAAGGCTACCGAAGTAACTAATAGTGGCAATATGTTTGCTGCTAATCAGCTGGCTATTGATGCTACTAAGTTTGACAATCAGAAAAACATTGTTGCTGGTGAGGCGTTGCTGAGTATAGGCAAGACATTCACGAATGCAAAGAATGCTCAGATCCTTGTTGACAGTCGACTCGTTATCAATACACTATCAGACGGGATTTTAGCGGTTATTAACGCAGGATTGTTGGCATTGAAAAGCAGCTTAAATATCGCTGATACCGAGCAATCAAATAGTGCACCATCAACAGGCAGTTTAACGATCTCTGCTGACACATTTGATAATAAAGGCAATCTTTCTGCTAACAAAATAACTCTGAATGTTGACTCAAAATTGAGCAACCAAGCAGGTGCTAAAATCCTTGCCGACGAGCAATTAACCATCAAACAAACTGCTAATGCATTGTCAACAAAGTTTTTAGAAGTTATTAACGCAGGATTGCTGGCATTGAAAAGCAGTTTAAATATCGCTTCTGCTAATGGCACTACTCAATCCACTCCGTCAACAGGCAACTTAACAATCTCTGCCAACACACTTGATAATAGTGGCTATATCTCTGCCAATGAAATAACCTTAAATATAGGCAAGAAGCTAAGTAATAAAAACAATGCCCAAATCTCTGCTGATAGTCAATTGATCATTAAAAATACCCTAACCTTTGCTGACAGCACTACATCTAATAGCACCACATCTAATAATTTAGTCGTGGACAACAAAGGGTTGTTGTATTCAAAAGATGTGTTAGGTATTTTTGCCGATAGACTCAATAACAAAAAAAATATTGTTGCTAACAAAGTAACACTCAATGTTGATACAAGCGTGAACAATAAAGCCAATGCCAGAATCCTTGCTGATGAGCAATTAATCATTAAACAAACGGTTAGTGTATTGCCAACAAAACTTTTAGAAGTTATTAATGCAGGTTTGCTAGCCTTAAGAAGCAGTCTAAATATCACCTCTACTGATGGTGCTACTCAATCTACCCCATCAACAGGCAACTTAACTGTTTTTGCCAACACACTTGATAATAGTGGCTATATCTCCGCCAATGAAATAACATTAAATATAGACAACACACTAGATAATAAAGACAATGCTCAAATTTCTGCTGACAGTCAATTGAGCGTCAAGCAAACCGATAATGCTCCAGCCAATCAATTGTTGACAGTGAACAACAAAGGTTTGTTGCTTTCAAAAGATGAGCTCAATATTGCTGCCAGTACACTCAATAACGAAAAAAATATTGCTGCTAAAAAAACCACGCTAACTATAGGCAAAACACTAAATAATGCAGAAAGTGCACAAATCTCAGCCAACAACCAATTAACCATCAAACAGACTAAGGGTGCAGACAATGGTCTTGCAGTAAACAACCAAGGATTGTTATTTTCAGCAGATGAGTTAACTATTTCTGCTAATACACTGAATAACCAGAAAGACATTTCTGCCAAGAAGGCAACGCTTGAGATAAAGACAGTATTAGACAATAAAGAAGGTGCTCGAATTTTTATTGATGACACACTTGATATAACAACAACAACACTGAACAACAAGGGATACATTAAAGGCACCACATTAGAGGTAACGGCAGATAACATTAACAACGTCACAAACAGTGAGATATTGGCTATTAATTCTACTTTTACCGTGGATACTTTTGTTAATAATGGCAGTGTAAAGAGTACGAATAATCTAACGATACAGAAAAAGACTCAGGACAATAAAATAGCGACATTGGACATAAAAAGTCAATACGCATTTTATGCTGGGAATAATTTTAACATTGTCAAAAACGCTACAGGTATTTTTAATGTTAATATTGTCGATGGCTTTATTGCAGAAGGAATTAATTGGGCTATTAACAAACTTGATCTTAGGGGAACTTTAAAATCCAGTGCAGGATTTCACTTGGATGTGGTTGATACGCTCACACTTGGAACGAAATCCTCACCAGACCTCCCGAAAGAAGGTAAGAAGGCAATGATATTATTAACTGGCAGTGAGGTGGATAATAGCATCAAGGTGGATAAGAATATCGTTATCTTCGAACATTCAGCAATATCATCTCTTGGTAATTTAACACTCAAGGCAACGCTTATTAGCATAGCTGTAAACGCTGCTATAACAGGTTTTAAGCATTTGGGTATTTCTGGCAATATTGACAACAAAGGGTTTATTTATTCTGACGAGACATTAGATTTAGTGGCACCTAACTATATCCACAATACGGGCAAGGGTTGTGTTGCTAGCAACGGTTGTATTAGTGCTCAAACACAGTTAAGAATGGCACACAGTGAAGGTGCGTTAACGCCGTCATCAAATGTTGATTCTATTGTAGGGGAGATGGAATTAATTAATCAAGGTGATATTGAAAGTAAGGATATTCTAATCGTTGCCAAGAAAGTGGTTAATACCATTTCAAGTGCCAACAACTATGGCAAAAAAGATGAACCAGTGCTCGTTTCTCGAATAATTAGTACCATTAGTAAAGCTGATAATGAAATAACGGAACAATTAATAAAGGTATTTCATGAGGAATACCTTGATGAATTTGATCCTGATAATGACAGACCTACCATATCAGCCATTCAGGGAAATTTAAACATCTTAGGCTTTAAGGAAATTCAAAATATAGGAGGGACACTAAGTGCTACAAATACCCTTAATTTAATTAGCAATGTGCTCAACAGTAAAGTAACTAATCAATCAGTTGGTTTATTTAAGATTACCAAAACCGTAATATTTCGTACCAGACAGGTGTGTACTAAACCGTTTATCATATGTTGGGAGCGACGGCCTAGGGTAACAATAATTACAGAAAGTACTGTTAGAGAGAAGCTAAAGGGGAGTTCAATAAAAGCAGGATTATTTGCAAAAAATATCGTGATAGAGACTGGTTCTCTATACACAGGTGAAAGAAATAATGCATTGTCGGATCAAGAGCTTAGTAAAAAAACACAAAACACAGAAGATGACTCACCGGAAGCACCGCCTAAAGAAGATGATGAGAAGATAGAGGATACTAAGGTTGCAGAACCCGATAAAACAATAGAAGAGGAAGAGGTTGAGCCCAATAACGAGGCAACAGGGATTGAATATACCGAAGCACAATATGACGCATCTATGGTGGGCAATGTTACAGAATCTTTACCAACTAATCCTTATGGTCTTTATTTGCCAGCACAAGATTCTAACGCCCAATATCTTTATGAAAAAAACGCTTTATATGTTACAGATGAGCATTCGCAACTGGATATTAATTATTTGGCTGAAAAATTAAGAATAAAAGACACCACCAGAAAACTAGGCAATACAGATTTTGAAATACAATTAATTAAAAAACAAGCGCAAAGGTTAAACGCAGTTTCGTATCTAGAATATGGTGACGACTTCACCATGATGCAGACTCTTTATGATAATGCTGCAGAGTTCATTAAGGCGAGTAAGCTACCTCCTGATAAGGTGAGTAAGCTATCTCCTGATGGTACGCCAGTTAAATCTAAGCCAATGCACATTATGACAATTCCTGTATATGGCATGCCATTAACAGACAGTCAAATTGCCTCTCTTGATAAGCCCATTATTTGGGAAGTATATCAAAAAGTTGCCTCCGGTGAAGTTGTTAGGGTGCCAAGGCTATATATCCCCACAAAATTTAAAGCAAATGACGCTATGATAATGGCGACTGGCAATACCAATATTGATGTTACTTATCTATTGAATGCTGGGGGAGAGATTAAATCAGATTCTTTGTCAATTACGACAAAAAACGACCTTGATGTTATTTCTGGAAAAATTAGTGGTGGCACGGTCATATTAGATGTAGGTGGTAATATTAATCTTGAAACCTTGAAAGTGCGTCATGGCACAGTGAATAATTATCATGAAGAATTTCTAGACAAGACTACAATTAGTGCCACTACAGGGCTTAGCATTAAAACCAAAAATGATTTAAATGTGACGGCCAGTGATATTATTTCTGGGGGCGGTATAAATATTCGAACGGATGGCGAGGTAAATATCAAAAATATTACCCTAGAAAAAAGCACCTATTCTACTTCACACAGTAGTTCTGGTTTTTTAGGTTTAAATTCCACGGAAACCACAACCACTACAACAACACAAACAGCTGTTCAATCCAACATTCAAGCTGATGGCGATCTCAGCATAATCGCTCAAAAAAATCTTAATATTGAAGGGGCAAATATAACAAGTCAGGCAAGAGTTATCTTAGGTAGCACACAAGGTGATGTCAATATCACAGCACAAAAATTGACCGATACAGAAAACACAACCGTTAAGAAAAAAGAATTTGGATTTAGTACAGATGCTGATGAGGGAGAAAGAACGGCAAATGTTACGCTCTCATTCACTACCACCACCACCAACACCTCTAAAGTAGACACAACACACATAGGATCAAATATTAGCGGCGACAATGTTGTTATTTTTGCAGAAAATACAGCAAATTTTGAAGGCGCTACATTGGATTCCAAAGGAGATTTAGTGGTAAAGGCCAACGATGTTAAATTTAAGGCAGTTTATGATGAGTCAAAAATGAACGAAGATACATCCGAGGTAAAGCTAACACTTTCAGCCAATGTAGATGTTGATAACGCCAGTGTGGGCTCTAAGCTTACGGTTACCGATTCCGAAGATTCTTCTTATCAAAGGCAAGCACGAACTTCTAGATTGAATGCTGCAGGCAATCTGGTAATAGTGGCCAACAACAGTATTGAAAATGAGGGCACCCAGGCTTTTGCAGGAGAGGGGATTATGATTAAAGCCAAATCTGTTCACAATTATGCAGCCAAGAATATTCAAAAATTATCTAAAAAGGAGCAAAGTGTTGCAGTGGGCATTAGCTACGGTGTGACCAACAACGGCATGGGATCGTCTATAGACGGTGCAATTAAGCATGCTAATAACGAAGATGAAACAGATACGAAAACAGATGAAAGATCTGGCATGAATGCGAAAGAGTTGCTTAATAACAATAAGTTAGGAACAGAAGACGATCCTCAAGTTTCTATTTCATTGGCACCCCCCTCAATACAAACAACCATTACAAATGATAATGCAAACAGCAAGAGTAGAACCAACTCCATCACATCAATCACCACGAATTTTAAATCAAAAGGAGGCATTACCTATGATGTTGAGGGTGCCATTAGAGATGTGGGTACCAACTATGAGGCGTCGGGCGATATTGTTATAAATGCAGCGGATTATACGAATAGTCAAGCCAATAATATTACCGAACAATTAGATGAAAGCGACAATACTGGCGGCACAGCAACATTAAGTGTTGATGCCACAGCTGAGGCTACTGCAGGTGTTACTGGTTATTTGAGTAGCAAGAAAGACAAAACGGTGTCTAGCACTGCTGTTGTTGGCAGCTTTAAAAGTGGTGGCAATATTAAAATCAATACCACCAACAAAGTATCATTAGAAGGCACAAACTTTGAATCAACAGGCGGTATTGATATTTATGGTGCCAAGGGGGTTGATTTTAAGCAAGCCACCAACACAACAACCGTTCTATCAGACAGCAGCGATACTGATTTTAGTGGCAGTGTAAGTGTTGAGTTGACTTTAACGGGTGGTAGTGTTAGTGCAAGTGCAAATCATATGGAGAGCACAAAATCCAAGGTCGCAACCACAGGAGTGGCTTCCACGATTAAATCTGGGGGTGCGATCAATATTTCTTCTGGCGACGGCGACTTAAGATTACAAGGAACCAATATAGAAACAAAATCAGATGTTTCTTTGTCAGGTGATAATGTGGTTTTTGAAGGACTCACAAGCACCACGATTGAAAAAGAAAAAACCGATGGTGGCGGTGCTGATATTGGTGGTGGAGGAGGAGTATCTGGCGTTCATGGTAATTTCGGACTTAGAGTGACTAGGATTAGAAAAGACATTAATATAACTACGGTTACAGGCGGATCAATTAAGAGTAAGAACTTAACTGTTAATGCTAAAAATAAAGCGCATTTTATTGGCACACAAGTTGATGCTGATTCATTGAATATTGATGCCAAAGAATTAACCATTGAGTCCGCACAAAGTACCCACAAAGAAGACAATAGTAAATTTAGGTTAGATGTTGCGGTTGAATTTTCCGCAGGCAAGGGAAATAATGGTGCCAATTTTCATGTTGGTTTAGAAAAGAACCATAAAAAAATAAACAATGTAACTAATCAAAATGCGACTTTTAATATCAAGAACAAAACCACACTAAATGTTAAAGGTGATGTGCTTCTTGCGGGTGCAAATCTTAACTCTGGTGGCACAGTAGAGGGCAATATTGGCGGCAATTTAAAAGTAGAAAGCAGGGCTGATATTATCCGAGAAGATATTCAAAAATACAAAATGACTGTGGGTGGTGGCACGCCTGCAGGGGTTAACAAAAAATCTTTTAAAGCGGGCAATGCTAGATCCAGAGGGGGCATGGGAGTGGATACCGCCACAATGATTGCAGGATCAGGTTTATTTGTTAAATCTAGCTCAGAAAAGAAAGACAATCTAGTGATTGATCAAAGAAGTGGTATATCTGGCACATTAAATTTAAAAGTAGGTGGCAATGTAGAATTAAATTCAGCCGATGTGGATCAAAGCGGCCTAGAAGTTCAAGGAACAATCACCACCTCTAAGGTGAAAACTCGTACAGACGAAAGCTCTAGCAGTACCAACATAACAGCAACAATTCAAAGTGCACTTGGTTATGAAGGTATTAATAAAGTCTATCAAGGCGGATCCATAGGACCTGTTGCACCTAAAAGAGTTAGGAAGGGCTTAGGAAGAGGTGTGCGATCTTTAAAAAATAAAATTGTTGGTCAAACCCATATAAAAAGACCAACCAGCACACAAGCCACTGCACCTGAAAAGAGCACCCCAGTTGAGCAAGACAACAATAAAACGCCCAATGAAAATTCACAAGATGAACCTTCAAGCGAGCAAGACAACAACGAAACACCAGATCAACAACAAGAGGATAACACTGTAACTGAGCAAACGGAAACTGAGCAAACGAATACCCCTGAAGAAAGCACCCCAGTAACACAAGATAATAATGAAACAAAAACCCAACAACAAAAAACAAACAACGAAGATACCGATCAAGCGTCAGGCGGCAAACCAAAAGAACAATCTTCAGCAACTAAAAAGGGCGGTGTGGTGATCTATCAAGTAGGCACAGACGACATCATCACAGAAGCCACCAAACATCTCTCTGACAAACTTAAAATCAAACATGGTAAAGACAATGTAGTGGTGGTTGCAAAAGACAAAGAGGGCTTATTAAAACCACAAGATAACACCAATACCAGCGAACTAAAAGAAGACTATAAAGTCAAAATAATCGGCCATGTTAAAGGTGTAGGCGATAAAGCCACCATGGAAGGCAACACCCCAAAACAACTTTCCGAAGACCTAGCAACCATCCTCCCCAAAGGCACTTCACCACGCAAAGTATCCGTTGTTGGGTGTGGCTCAGGTAAATGTGACGAGGGCGGTAACAGTTTTGCATCAAATTTGGAAAAAAATTTACAAAACAAGGGTATGACTACTGAAGTTGAAGGTTTTACAGAAATCGTTGGCATGAGCAATAAGGGCAAGATACTTCAAGGTGATCAAGTGCCTAAAGATAAGCAAATGATGGAGGAAGGAGATACAGGAGATACGGAGCAAGTATCAGATGAAGAAAGAAAAAGATTGGATAAGAAAAAACAACAAGAAGAAACAACAAGAAAACAACAAGAAAAGTTTGATAAAGAATTAATAGATATAGCGCTTAAGTTGCAAAAGCTAGAAGAGCGGCGGGAAGCTACAGAAATTCTATATAAGGAATTGCATCAAAAATTACAGGAAGCAGAAGGTGAATTGCTCCAAGCCGATTTAGATGAAATAGCGGCACTCGGAATATCAAGTGAACATAGGAAGAAAACCGCTGAAGTAATAAGAATATCGAAAGCAATAAAAGAGCTATTGGTAGAATCCGAGGCTGTATCAAGCAAGCGAAAAGAGATAGGAATAGAGACAAAAGATACTGAATTTTTGTTTCTTGATAAATATATAGAAAAACTGGAGAGAGTCCAGTCTCTAATAATTAATGCAGAAGAAGAAACGATAAATATTCAAGGAAAGTTGGAAAAGGTAAATAATGCCATAAAAGAAAGTAAAGAATCACCAGTAGAATCAGGTGAAGAAAACCCACAGAAAGAAAAATTGCAAACAACACTAGACCAGCTAACAGCAGAGAAAAATGCAATAGAGCAGGAAATACATGCGTTATCAATAGAACGACTAGCAGTAGAAATGACAATGAATCAAGATCAACAAGTAAGAACGGAAGCAATAGTCAGCATGTCTGAAGAGGAAGTAAAAAGAATAAATAGTAGATTGAAAGTACTAGAGACTAAATTGAAAGCTACACATAATTTGAAACAGGGTTATGTGAGTAGGATTAGTGCAGTAAATAAGGCAATAACAAAGTTAAGAAGCCAATCGCTACAAGGCAAAGGGAAATCAAGGTATGCACGAGCTCAATTAGAAAGAAATAACAAAGATTTAGATCTTGCAAAGAGTCAAGCAAAAAAGATTGATAAAATATTTGATTCACTATTGGATGACAAGGAGTCTTTGACAGAGGAATTGGAAGTAACCATAGGATTCATCGATCAAGAGGGGAGTGACAAAGAATTAGAAAAATTCAAACAAGAAGCACTCAAACTAGAAAAAGATTTCCAAGAAATTAGAGGCAACAAAGCACAAGACACAGAAGACACCCTATCTAAAAAAGCCCAAAAAGCAATAATCACACAAGGTGCGATAGCTGGCATGAATAATTTGACACAAAGTATTGCCAGTGCCAAAGTATCAAGAGAAAAAATACTAAAATTCATTGCTGTATCTGATGAAAAAATAAAATCTCTGGAAGAAGGGCCCAAGCTTGAAGAGACAAAGAAAACAAGAAAAATGATGATTGTCAGGCAATTGAACGCCGATCAAGAACAGCGTGAGCGCATTAAAGAATTGAGAAACATAAGAGAATACTTAGAAAATCATACAACAACAAAACTCTCCGATAACGAAGCACTAAACAAGGATTTTGATCAAATACTACAAGACAGTGCAGATTTTACAAAAACCTATATAAAGAGCAAAGAAATTGTTCCCAATCTCAGAGATAAAGGCACCGAAGCCCTTGGAAGACTGGTTGCAGAGGATTTTGAAACAAATACGATTGAGAAAATCAACATTCTTTTTGATCAAGCACTATTAAATGCTACTGCACAAGATTGGTATAAGAAAATGCTTCTGAATAAAACACTCCCCATTTATAAACGCCTTGAAATATTCTCTGATTTGGAAGAAGAGGCCGCTAAAGCGAGTCTAAATAGGGAAAAAAGAGCTAAGAGACGCAATGGCATTGGATTGACGATCAATGAACTACGCGTAAAGAAAGAGCAAGAAGAGGTTTTGAAACAACAGGAAAGAGAAACAAGGCGAATTGTCAAAGACGCTAAAAAACAAGAACAAGAGGAAGCAAGAAATAGAATAGTAGAAGAAAATAAAAAAATAAGAGACGAACGCATTGCGGCGAAGAATGCAGCACTATTTGAACTCCGAGCAAAAGAAGATGCAAATGCTAAACTCAGACAGGAGAAAGAGCAAGCATACAAAGAAGAACAAAAAGAGAGAAAGCGTGCACAACTAGAAATTTCGAAGAAGCTCAATGAGGCCGAGAAAGAGAGGCAAAATCAACCCGTTGACCTTAGTAAATACAACCTAACTTATAGACAAGTAAAGTACGGGAACTGGAGGAGGGCACTTAATCAAGAGGTAATAGAAATAAGGTACGCAAGAGGCAGTCATCACAGTGTAAGAAAAGAAGTCGAAGGAAAATTGGTAGTCATAACATTAGAACTAAAAGCAGGCAATGAAATAAAAGCCTCTGCCATAGAAAATATGAACTTAAAATTTCAGCTTAACAGAGGCACCTTGGAGGCTCTTGGTGTTATTATTAACGAGATAAGAACACCAAACAACGAAGATACCGATCAAGCCTCAGGCGGCAAACCAAAAGAACAATCTGAAACAAAAAAAGATGGCAGTGCAGTGATCTATCAAGTAGGCACAGACAATATCATCACAGAAGCCACCCAACACCTCTCCAACAGACTTAAATTCAAACATGGAGAAGGCAATGTAGTGGTGGTCACAAAAAACAAAGAAGGCTTATTAAAAATACAAGGCGACACCAGCAAACTAAAACCAGGCTATAAAGTCAAAATAACTGGCCATATTAAAGGTATAGGCGACAAAGCCACCATGGAAGGCAACACCTCGGAACAACTTTCCGAAGACCTAGTAACTATCCTCCCCGAAGGCAATTCACCACGCAAAGTATCCGTCGTTGGCTGTGGTTCAGGTAAATGTGATAAAAACAATAACAGTTTTGCATCAAATTTGCAAAAAAATTTACAGAAAAAGAATGTAATTACTACAGTCAAGGGTTACTCAAAAGATATTAGTATGAGCGTTAAGGGTAAAGTACTTCAAGGTGAACAAGCATCTGCAGATAAGAAAATGATGGAGGAAGGAGATACAGGAGATACGGAGCAAGTATCAGATGAAGAAAGAAAAAGACTGAATGAAAAACAACAGAAAGAACAACAAGAAAAGCTGAATGAAGAATTAATAGATCTAGTGCTCAAGTTGCAAAAGATAGAAAAACAGCGGAAAGCTACAGAAATTCCGCATAGGGAATCCTATCAAAAATTAGAGAAAGTAATAGGTCAATTATTCCAAGTCAAATTAGATGCAACGGAGGCACTCGGAGAACCAAGACTTGGTAGTCAATTCAATGAAACAAAAAACAGGCTATTGGCAGTACAAAAAGAGCAATTGGAAGTGTTCAACGATATATCAAAAAGGAAAAATAAGATAGAAGAAGAATTACAAAAGTTTGAAGATTTGTTTAGCAGTAAATACGCAGAAAAACTAGGAGGAATGAAGGTTCTAATAAATGATGTAGAAGAAGAAGAAAAAAATATTCAAGAAAAGTGGGAAGAGGCAAATAAAGATATAAAAGAAAGTAAAAAGCCAGTAGCAGAATCAGGTGAAGAAGATCAGCAGAAAGAAAAATTGCAAACAAAATTAGACAAGCTAACAGCACAGAAAAATGCAATAGAGCAGAAAAAACAGGCGTTATTAATAGAACGGATGACAGTAGAAATGGAAATGACTCAAGAGAAAATAGCGAAACTTGAAGTAATAATTGATATAGCTATAAAGGCAATAAATAGAAAAAAATATGAGTTGGATGTGCTAAATATTAAAATAAAAAAAGTACAGAGTTTACAACTGAGGTATAAGAATGAGGTTGCTACATTAAATAAAAAAATAACACAAATTGCACAAAGTCAAAAACCTAAGAGAAAAAAAGACTTGCTAACAGAAGATGCAAAAAAAGATTTACATATTGCAAAGAGCAAAGAACAAAATATTAATTCAATGCTTGGTTTAATATTGCAAGACAAGGAAATTGTGATAAGTAAAACGCAAAAACTCTTAGCATTAGATTCCCAAGGGTCAGTGGCAGAAATTGGGGAAGAAAGAGACAAAGCACTAGAGCTAGAAAAAACATACCAAAAAATTACAGGCAACACAGAAAACTCCTTGTTTGACATGGTCCAAGAAAAAATAGCTATCCAAGGTGCATTCACTAGAATAGAAAACTTATCACACAGTATTTCTGAAGCTGAAAAAGACAGAGAAAGCGCTTTAATGCTGATCGAAAAATTGAATGAAAGAATAGTACAACCCGAATTAGAGGTCAATAAAAGGGCCAATAGTGAGGCACTCAGAAAAACAAAGATTATCTATCAATTGAACGCTGATCAAGAACAGCGTGAGCGTATTAAAGAATTTAGAGAAATAGAATACCATTTAAAAAATGTATTAGGTATAACAACCAAAGCTCAAGACATTGAGAGTGAAAAACGAGAAAATGAATTTAGCAAAATACTAGAAAATAGCCCAGAATTTACAAAAAAATATGTCAAGAAGGAAGGGATATTCCCAAATCTCAGAGAGCAAGGAAATGAGGCACTTAAAAGGGCGATTACCGAGGAATTCGAACAAAAAAATACCAAAGAGACACTCTTGCCATTGCTTAATGACTCGAGATTAAGTTATAAGGATGAAGATGAATATAGGAATCTGATTTTAAATCAAAAACTTCCAATTTACGAACGCCTTGATGTATTCTCTAGATTAGAAAAACTAGCTAAAGATGCTAATGAGACCAGGAGAATAAGAGCTGATAAAAACAATAGAACTGCAGAAAATCTAGCGCAAATACAAGCACGAAAGATAATAGAAGAAGAACAAAATCAGCAAACAAAAAGGAGTGAAAAAGAATTCCTAGCAACAAAAAAACAAGATCAAGTTGATAGAAAAAAGAAGAAAGATGAAAAACGGCAAGTCAACATAAAAAAAGAAAAAGAAAGGGTGCAGAAGGCAAAAGAAAGACAAGAGGCTGAAATTCTGGAAGAAACCACAAAAAGACGCGTACAATATTTTTTAGACTATCAAGAAAAATACCCAAAAGTCTTCGAAAACGCTAAAAGAGGACAGAAAAAAGAGGACAGAAACAAAGAGGCGCTAAGAATAAAAAAAGAGCAGAAACTAAAAGAAGCAAATGAACAAAATCAGGCCGACAAAGATGAGCGGAGTAAACCTGTTGATCTCAATAAATATGGTATCTCTTTTAAAAAGGTTAAGTATCGCAAGTGGGAGAAAGGACTCAAGAAAGAAAAAATAAGAGTCCAAATGTTTAGAAGAACAGCAGGAGATCATCACACTTTAAGCAAAGAAATAAACGGCGAAATGAAATATATGACGGTGCCTGTATCACCAGGCGCTGATGTACCCGCTGGGTATATCAACGATATGAATTTGGAATTTGGCATAAGTAGGGCAACCTTAGAAGACATTTTCAATGTAAAAATTCATGAATTAAGAAGCCCTAATCCTGCTCCCACAGAAGAACAAGCAAGTGCCAGTACCGATGCAAACTCACAAAAAACTCGCAGGAAAACAAAAACCCGACAACAAAAAACAAACGACAAAGACATAGGTCAAGCCTCAGGCGGTAAACCAAAAGAACAATCTTCAGCAACTAAAAAGGGTGGCGTGGTGATCTATCAAGTAGGCACAGACGATACCATTACAGAAGCCACCAAGAATCTCTCCGACAGACTTAAGAGCAAACATGGCGCAGACAATGTAGTTGTGGTTACAAAAAACAACGGCTTATTGATAGTAAAACCAGACGACATAGACAAACTAAAAGAAGGCTATAAAGTCAAAGTAACCGGACATATTAAAGGTATAGGCGACGCCGCCACTATGGAAGGCAACACCCCGGAACAACTTTCCAATGACCTGGCAATTATCCTCTCCAACTCCAAAGGCAATCAAGCAAGCAAAGTATCTGTCATTGGGTGTAATTCAGATGAGTGTGACCAAGGCGGTAACAGTTTTGTATCAAATTTGGAAAAAAGTTTACGGAGTAAGGGTGTGACTGTTCCAGTCAAGGGCTATTCAGGAATTGTTGGTGTGAACGATAAGGGTAAAGTATTTGAAGGTGAACAAGTGCCTGTAAATAAGAGAATGATGGAAAAAGAAGATGCAGAACAAGTGCCTGTAAATAAGAGAATGATGGAAAGAGAAGATGCAGAACAAGTATCAGAGGAAGAAAGAAAAAGGTTGGGCGGGAAAAAACAGAAAAAAGAACGGGAAGAAAGAGCACAAGAAAAGCTGGATAAAGAATTAATAGATATGGAGCCCCAACAACAGCTGGGCACCTTTGGAATACCACAAAGACTATGGAAAAAAGTTAAAACAATCTCTTGGAATCAGGGGGTAAATGAGCTAAGGGGTGGTATGCGTCATGGATGGTTAAAAGATCTTTGGCTTGGCGAGGCTCACGATAGAGCATCAGGGAGAAAGTTGTTTATAGATCTATTTACCGATGTTATTGAGATTTCCAATGTTATTTTAGAGGATATCTCAAATAGACCTAGATATAGCAGACCTCCAGATTTTGTTGATGATATAGACCAGTTAAGAAGTTTTTTTTCGACAACGCTTCCAAGTTTAGATAAAAGAGATCTAGAAGAATTAGCGCAAGCAACCTCCTCTATGTACAAGTTAATAAGTAGTAAAAAAACATTCCTTATTGCTAGAGATGCTTGGAAAGATCATGTTCAAGAGCGTAAAGAAATGCAATTAGATAGAGGGGGTGAGGCAATTATTTTAGCCGGGGCTAGGCATATCTTGTCACATAAGGTTGACATGTCATTATACCCAATGTTCAACGCAAACGCACATCCTGCTTATCAATACTTTAATGCAGATAAGAGCGTTGCTTTGGTGACAGGGCAATCAATTCAAAATAATAGAACTACCGATCGTGGAAACGACAACGCCGCCCCCGAATATGCACTCTGGCTTAAAGGCAAAGACAAGTCAATGAAGAACGCATCCTTATTTGTCGGTCAAAAAACTCCCATGGAAAAATTATTTGGAGACAAAATCAGTTTACTACCAAAATCTTTATCAGATCTAGAACCTCCCACCAAATACGAAAGTCATATTGTTATTCGAGATTCATACGACAAAGCTGCCGCTACTGTAAGAAGGGAGCAAGTCGACAAATTACACAAAAAACACAACAAAGAAGAAGTTGTCGTCATTGAAAAAATGCAAAATGGAAAACTCGTCGTCACTCAAGGAAATATCCAAAATGTGAAAGGCGAATACAAAGTCCATATCATAGGGCATGGGCATAAAGATAAGTATGGCACTGAAATACTAGCAGGCAAAGACGGCAAACTGATGGCACAAGGCATAAAAGGATTAGAAGAGTCAATTCGAAATAACTCCTATGCAAAACTTGCCAGTGTTTTACTATTGAATTGCTGTAGTGCTACTTCTGGCACTTGGGGTGCAAACCTAGTTAAAGATTTTAAGAAAGCATTCAATAACGAATCTGTAAAAATTAAAATTAAAATCCGTAACAACATTGATTCTGAGCATCA
>CAJHVQ010000538.1_pt1 | contig 19437 bp, 18 predicted proteins | sample 9196941 | NCBI WGS metagenome assembly CAJHVQ01 (sample SAMEA7706167, study PRJEB36976) | symbiont metagenome | biome: Marine hydrothermal vent biome [ENVO:01000030]; feature: Bathymodiolus gill tissue material [ENVO:01001393]; material: Bathymodiolus-dominated oceanic mussel reef... | reverse complement strand
TGCAACACCCAATTTTTTTCTCTTGACAAAATTGTGCGACGCAAGTGTTCTATTATTGGCAGAAATGTACTCAAAAAGTAGTGATTTCATAGCCCTTGTATCGAGACACTGCACGTGCAAATGATGGTTATTATAGAGGACGATTATTGATTAGGTACAGGTACGTTTAAATTGAAGTTTAAATCCCCACTCAGGTGTAAGATATATATTGGAATATTCAGTTTCAAATTTAGTGTTGCAATATTTTTTCCCATGTGTATTTTAATTACATCTTCAACATTTCTTTTACATTTGGAGTGTTACTTACTATCACCCAAAAGGCATATCAGAATAAGTAAATGGATTAAACAAACCAAAATATATATCAGTATCACTAAGAAGAGTGATACGTCTATCACAGTGATTTATCATGCTATGTCTCGGACTACTGTATATAAGATTTTAGGGTATACATAACATTTAAATTAATACTACTGTCCCGGCAAGCTAACATTTAATATTACTGTCCTTGAAAGCTGAAGAACAATAATAAAAGATTTGTTTTTTACTTTAATATATTTCCTGGGAATAATATTGGATTTTCATATCTCTTCTTGTGAACGTATGAAGAATATTTAGCTTTCCCAGTCAAAGACCATCTCTTGGTATCCTTCTGTATGACGTCAGTCTTCTCCAAGGGAACTACTAGTCATTCAAACTTTACAGGAATGAATTATGGATTCTACTCTTCTAAATATTCTCATTTCGATATTATTCAAAATCTGGAAATGTCCACATTTCACATGATGGTTTCAAACTTTCTGATTGAAGTATAGCTATTTTCCACATTTGTAATCACAGGCTAGATGATGCCTCTTGTTTCTGTTGTCTTTTCGCATCATCAAATATGTAGAAGTAATGGTCTTTACAATTAACAGCTATGTATATCATGGCGAGAACAAGTTATATTTGATGAGATGTACAAGACCACACACTTATTTGGAATTTATAGTGCTAGCTCACTGAAACAGCCTGTGTGTAAATATGTCGCTCCACTGCAGAGCAGCACATACCAATTTTATAGTCTCTGCTTTAACCCACGATCTATCACATTTTAAACGAGCATGCTAACAATTACACCATCGATGTGGTTTGAACATGAAAGAAACTCCCTGGACTGAGGATGAGAATTTGAGTGTATAACACCATTGTTTAATAATAACATTTCAGTTGTATTGTGGCAGTCAGTTTAATAAATTTCAAATGATTGGCCTAAAAGGAACTTAACTACAACCATCCATTGACCATGCTATTGTACTGTCCATGTTTCTGTGATATGTGGTCTTTTTGAGTGGTAGCGATCTGTGCAGGTTTATTATTGTTTGCTTATACAAAAAAATATATATGTATTACTGTCGGGAGATCCAGTTATCAAGGGTGGAGGGTTGTGATCCCATCAACTGGGTTTAACCCCACCTCGCTTTTGTGTCTGTCTGACTTAAAGCCAGAACATGGATTTCCAATGTCATATGGTCTTTTTTGTGCTCAATTATTTGAGGTGAGAGGTGGTTTGTTGATATTGGTGAGAGATTGTTGTCAATAATTTTTTTAACTTTCTTTTCATAATTGCCGGTAAGTTATTGATCTGAAACCAAATCACTGATAGTAGATAACTATTTCAACTCCATCTTTTTACAAAAAATTTCTAAATTTAAAACTGATTGAGTGATTATTGCTTAGTCCTTTCTGCTATATCAGGTGCCTACTCTTTTTGGAAATCTACAATTGATGTCTTCACTGGGCAGGGAACCTGGCCCTCTCAAAGCATGTTGCCCATTATGATCTATGGACAGGCTTTATGTATTATAACCCCCACATCAAGAGGGCATTTCCTATCCTCCATCTGGGGACATGCTCAGCAGATCTGTGGGTTTGAGCCCTGTGAATCTTCACCAGTACCCAGCTAAACTGAAGTTTTATTATAGTGAAACCTGTCTAAACTTAACTTACTTGGGACCAACTTTTTTATTTGGAATAGACAGGTGTTCAGTTTATACAGGTTTCCACTTTATCTAGAGATAGATTTAGACAGGTTTCACTGTGTTACACAAAATAAAGCAAAAAAACAAATGCATTTATTTTTTGTTTATTGATTGTATGAATGACAAGCATGTGTAATGAATTCTGACAATAATTGCATTATCAATCAGTCCAAATTAAAATCATAGTTTTTAAAGTCTTCTTTAAACTGTCCTGCCAGCTGTGTTTCCTTTTCTTTAGATATTTTACAGTTTCTCCAGTCTACTCTCTCTGGCATGTTCAGTACTTGTGGACTGGAAAGCACATCTCTGTATATATAAAACAAGCAAAAACAATTGTCAGAAGAAGGCATTTCATTACATGTAGTACAATACTCAGAGTCCTGCTCAACTGCAGACATGGGGCCGAATCACACTTATTTTAGGGTATGAGTTATTCTTATTGTTGAAGACCCTACTGTGACTGAAATGTAGAACAGCAATAAAAGTGCTGTTTCTTTACTGGAATTTGTGTCTAAATGTAATGTTGCATTTACATCCATATCCTTTCTTACATATAGACTTTATTACAGAAAAGTTGCAAAATTTCTTGTGGATGCATGAAGTGTGTTTATTAGTGGAGAAAACCACAAACCTGCCACAAGTCACTGACAAACTATCACATAATGTTGTATCAAGTACACCCTGTGTGAGTGGGATTCAAACTAACAACTTTAGTGATGATAGTTACTGATTGCATAGGTAGTTGTAAATCTAACTACCATACGCACGATCATGATGGCCCCTGTTACATTCGGTATACATATATCTCACATTATAGCTCAATTCAGATGAAATTACTTTGAATCCTGATGTCACTTGAAATTCATTACTTCACGATGATTATCGACGTATATAGTACAAGATCTTACATTTGTTTAATAAATGACAGCACATAATCTACATGTTTGGAGCAGTTCAGGACAAGTCAAAGTGGGATTTAACTGCATCAGTGGTGTAATGGTTAGCGTGCTCGCCTCGAGTGTGGTAGATCGTGGGTTCTAGCCCCGATCAGGTCAAACCAAAGACTATAAAATTGGTATTTGTTGCTTCTCCGCTAAGCACGCAGCATTGAAGGGAAAGAGCAAAGACTGGTTGGCTCGGAATCAGGATAATGTGTCTGAGTGGGGCAACATGTCAATCCGCAGACTGTTGTTTCAGTGAGCTAGCACTACCAAAATCCAACTAAGCATATTTGTCTAATATAAAGTGGACCTCATAATGATCTCATTTAAATTTACCTTTTCCTCACAATGATATAGCTGAAAAATTGCTAAACAACAATCACTCACTCAAAGTAGGATTTCTACATACCACACTATAGGCCATGATATTCAACATGATCTTAGCGATTTATAAATGTGGGTTAAACCATTGTTCATAGATATTACAGACTTTGTCAAACTGATACAACATATACTGGTAGTGTATTTACCTTCCAAACTGAATGGGAAATTGCTTAGATATTCTGTGTAGCAGTTTTTCTCCTGTTGGAATTTCAGCATAAAAGTATGGAGTTCCAGATGGAACAATCTGAAATACAAATTTACATTTGTTTAAGAAATAAATAGCGGTAGAAGGAATCTTCGAAATAAAGTGTTCAAGTAATAAGAACAAAAAATGGCTAACTAAATTGAAACCCACTCATGGAAAGAATAAAAAAACTTGCTATCAAGTCCTTTGGACAAGCAAATTATTTGTGTCTTTCTAGAAATAACAGAAAAATTTAAATATACAATCAAACCTGTATATAAAGGCCACTCAAGGGAACCTGAAAATGTGGCCTTTATGACCAGTTGCCATTAATATACAGCTTAACTTATATGCACTATTCATTAATGGGAAAAATGAGACTGCCCTTTATAGACAGTGATTTGTTATATACATATATATATGTATTTGTTGTATATTCATTTTTTGCTTGTTTGATTGCACATTTCAGTCATGCATGTATGTATTCCAATATATTAGAGAGCCATGTGTGTGCTCAATATAACTGCCATAATGAGGATCTATTATGCACTTTGGTTTAAAAATTGTATTTGCAAAGTGTGCTTTTTACGATTTTAAATTTATCATGATAAATAAAAACGATAAAAAAAGTTGTTTCCCAGAAAGCTTTCTTTATAATCATTATTATCTCCCCTGGTCATGGTTAGGGGCATGTGAAATTCTGCCATCATGTGACAGTCATTGTTAACTTTTCACATTCTAATTTTCTGCTTCGAATTCACAGGGAAATTTTATATCAAGCTCTATCATTAAAAGAGATTTCTTAAATTAGCCAAACATATTTTAATATTTTAATCAATAATGGGGTGACATTTCTCAGAGATGATTCTGGTTATAAAATAAAATAACTGAAATTCAATGAAAAATAGCTGAAACCATCTACACCCCATTTCAAAAAGGTAATTTTTATCTGTTCTGACTGTATCCTGAAACATTCAGAATTTTTCTTTGGAGGAAAATAGCTGAAATCAGTTGATTAACTGAAAAAATAATTCCTTCATTTTTTCTACTTTGTCTGATATTTCTTCTCTCCTTTTTTTTTAATAAGTTTTACCTGTTTTAGATCAGAATGCTTTGGTATTTCATTCAATTCTATATTTTCTTCTTCAGAACACTGGGTGAAAGCATCTCTTAGTTCTTGAACACAGTCAATAGGTATAGGTACTACCTGCAACACAGAACAAAAATGACGTTAATCTTTGCTCTTTACATTTATAGTAAGAAATGACATGGATGTAAACTGCATCGGTGGTGTAATGGTTAGTGTGCTCGTCTCAAGTGTGGTAGATTATGGGTTAAACCCCCGATTGAGTTGGGATCCCTGATCGAGTCAAACCAAAGACTAAAATTGGTATTTGCTGCTTCTCTGTCAAACTCACAGCATTAAGGAGAAAGAGCAAAGAAAGGTTGGCTCGGAATTATGATAATGTGTCCAAGTGGGGCGACATATATATCCGTGGACAGTTGTTTCAGTGAGCTAGCAAATAATTTTTTTTTCAACTAAGCGTGCTGGTCTAGTATAAAGCGTTCCTCATCATCATTTCATTGAAAATTAACTTGTTCTTGCCATGATATAGCAGAACAATTTAGCGTTGGAGCTGGCATTAAACAACAATCACTCAATCACTAAATGAAAATGAAATTTTACACTTAAGACACAAATTAACGTAAAGGAACAGCACTTTAATTGCTGTTCTACATTTCACAGTCACAGTAGGATTTTTTAATAATGAGCATAACTCATACCCTAAAAATAGTGTGAAACATCCCTAGTCTGTAGTTGGGCGGTACTCTTTATTTCTGTCGATAAATGCTAAATACTGTAGTAACCTAGTCAAGTGGTGGAGGAATCGTCAGTTCCCAGACAAGACAAGAACCATAAATACCTGGTAAAATTTGTCTCGTTGAGTACAAGTTGAGCACACCCCATATTTCAGTGCAAGAAAACTGTACTTTATGTGTGACAAGATTTATGTTATTATACACGACTGATCTTGTTAGATCAGTGCTGCCCCATTCTAGGTTAGTGCTATGGTGTTTAACGCCACTTTCAACAATATATTAGTTACATATCGTGATGGTCAGTTTTATTGGAGGAGGAAACCGGGGAACCCGTAGAAAACCACCGACCTGCCGCAAGTCACTGACAAACTTTATCACATAATGTTGTATCGAGTACACCTCGCTATGAACGGGATTAGAACTCACAACTATAGTGGTGATAGGCACTGATTGCACAGGTAGTTGTATATCAAACTATCTTACGATCACGGACACGATGGCCCCGCCCCATTCTACAACAGATGACAGACGACAATAGACAATGATATTTAATACTTTTGTAATCTGATTGCTATAGTACCTGAATCTGTAAGTGTTGAGTTTTAAAATTTCTTTCAAAGAAAACAACTGTTTTACCATCCTGTTTAAAATACTTCTTCAACGCTGACTTATATCTGTAATTAACAAATGTCAAAGTGCTGAAAATACCGATATTTTTCATATGGAATAAACATAGACATTTTTCAAGTGACATACAGGCAAATGTTCTTCATACAATGTGAAGGCAGGAATGTTTCATTTAATATGAAGACAAATATTTTTTTCATGTGATATAAAACTTAACGGCACTGTTCTATAGGATGCTGTGATGGTCAAATTTATTCTACGCTTTATTTTTGTGAGATCAAGTTTGAAGACGTTTTCATTGGTAATTTTATTATTAAATTACACTCTAACCCTAATTATTCTTATGCTGTAAGTTATCTGTGAATCGCCTTAATTGCTCTCAACAAATATTTTGGATTGTGAGCAGAATCGTACATTGGGTGCACTTCTTTATCGGTATCAAATAAATTATAAACTGCCATTTGAGCCGTTCTAACAGAATATTCGACTGTAAATACACAATCCTTCGGTGCTTCTGCAAATTGACCTAAAAATGCAAAATTTGTTGCGCCAGCAGGTATTACATCTGGTCTATCGCCTGGCTCACGAGGCATAAAGAGACTGTCTACAAAAGGCATGGCGACAGGAACACAGTTTACTTTTCCAGCTTCAGTAATAGGCATCATAAGGTCCTGTATTTTTAAATGATAATACAACTCCTCAAGCATCTCAGCACCGGTGCACTCTGCCATTGTTTTGTTGATAAAATTACCCTTTCTATCGGGGTAGAGTCCATAGCCCCAGAAAATTTTCACATCGTCCGCCTGGTTAGGAAAGTGGGGTTGCCGAGCTATCACAATCGACATTAACCAGTTTGAATCAGTTATGGTGACGAGGCCACCTGTACCATCAACATTTCCGGAAAAGTTTTCCATATAATCTTGAAATGTAGAATCATGCATGGTGGCTGTAAATGAATACCATTTTTGAAGATCAATGTTGTCACAGAAAGGCGATGGATTGCCAAAGGTTTTATCTTTAGCCGCAAGCTTTTTCCATAACATCCAAGAACCGGACTCTGTCATTCCTTTTAGTTTTGCAGGAGTATCCCAGCTCCCATTATCAGTGCTTTCTGTAATAGAGCCATTGGTAATAAAGACATAGTCGTTTTCACCAAGAACAATTTCAGATTTATTTTTAAGATGAATCACAGTAGCCGTTTTAATGTCGGTAGCAATATCAAAATTAATATCAATCACTTCATTTCCCATTTGAAATTGAACACCTTTTTGCTCCAGATATTTCTTCATGGGTCTAACAACAGAGTCATACTGATTATACTTGGTACGCATAACCCCACCCAGTTTATAAAGTCCATCAACCAGATGTATGAAGCGTTTCATGTAACGCCTCATTTCTGCAAGACTACTCCATTTTTGAAAAGCGAACATTGATGTCCAGATATACCAGAAGTTGGTCTCAAAGAAATCAGCATCAAACCAGTCCATGATTCTTTTATTTCCCAATGATTCTTCTGCAACAAATGTGAGTTTTAAAAAATCAGATTGTTGCTTTAATGATAAACCATAAGAAGATACATCTATTTTTTTACCTTCTTTCAAGAGCCTGGCTTGACCATTTGATACAAATCGCTCATTAAACTCAAATGATTCATCTCTTACAGAAATGCTTTCATCTTCCAAAGAAGGAATATGAGACAGTAACTCCCAATAGCACTCGTAGTGTATTTCATGCATTCGACCACCGCGCACAACAAAGCCTTTTTCTCTTTCTCCTGCTCCGTCAAGAGCGCCACCTGGAATGTTGTCTTTTTCGAGGATATAAATATTCTTACCCAGAACACCGGCATCTTTTTCTAAATAGAGCGCACTAGCAAGTGAAGCTATGCCGCTACCAATTAAGTAAACTTTTGCCTTGCTCAGGTCTCGATCTTTATTATTTTTCATTGTTGATATCCTTATAGAGTATTTTTGTTGTGTTTATTAGAGGTGTTTGAAAACATAACGCTTGAATTCAGCTGTAGCATTAGTGGTCGGCTGGAATGATTTGTTAGGAGTTTTTCTGTTGTTACTTCCATTATTTTTTAACTCTTAATTGTTGTTTATTTTTTCCATTTACCAAAAAGTTTCAATCACCTAATATTAGGTATTGATAATAAAAATCTGTCAATAACTGATTTAAGTTTTTTTAAAATTTATGAGTATTGTACCCAAAGACAAGCCATTATTTAGAAGAAATGCGAGTCTTGCTGTGTAGGAGACCGTTGAATTATAAAACCCCAACAATTTCAAACAACAACCCGAACTTTCTTATTTCGAACCCGTTAAACTAAACAAAAAAAATCGGAGTAAAAAATATGAGTAAAAAACGAACTAAATACACCTCAGCATTCAAGACTAAATTAGTACTTGAATTGCTACAAAGGGACCGTTGAAAATAAAAACCCACAAAACAACCAAAAAGCACTATGTTTGTATTAAAATACTATAAATATCAACAACTTAAAAAAAATAATGACCATTCAAACAGAAATCACCAACCTAGAAGACTTAGTGCCAGCCAACCACATCTATCGTAAATTCACCAAACTTATTGATTTAGACAAAATAATCAATAAGAGGCCTCTGCATTAACTTAGTGTGATTTAGGGAATACAGAAAATAGCGCATTTTCCACCTAAAAATGAGAATAATAACTAGCTATTTACCGAGTTTTTGGTGAAAAATGTGCCATTTATGGTTTTTATAAATTATGCAGGGGGCTCTGGTGGTGATAATGACATTTGCCCAGCAGGATTTAGTGTTCCAACTGAGACAGAGTTAGCCAATGATTACCACAACTCCTGTTGATGATGCTACCACAGCCTTCTCCAGCTTCCTTCAAATACCACTCAATGGCTACCGCCATAATCAATTCGTCGCACTCAAAACTCTTGGCGACCATGCCCGCTTGTGGGTTCGGTCTGCTGATGGAACGAATGGTCGTATCTTGTACATCCACGACGATAAAGCGTCGTTCCAAGCCAATCATCGTGCCATCGGTTTTGGTGTTCTCTATATTTATGAGGAGTAATTTGATTGGCCGAACCTCTGATTTTATTCAAAGGTTTAATGTATTTTGCTTAACCTAAACCAAGCAAAATATACTAATGCTGGTTGAACTTAGTTGTGCACTTATGATGCGAATCTACAAGGTATACAATTGTTGGTGGCGTGATACTTTGAGAAGGTGAGAGGATTTTTAGCCTCAAGAAGCCCTTAGGGTATTTATTTGCACATTGCCCCTTAACTGCGTACTCTTTGTTTTTTTTTGTGTCGTAGGTACAAGACTTTTTAGGTTTTAAAATGAAAAAGGATGGAAATTTGAGTATTCGTTGCCTTAAAGATATCGTAGAGTATTGATAACCATAGGCAATCCGTATCTTAAATTTAAAGGTGCGGATGATTTTATTTGTTTTGAGCGTTGCACGCAGAAGTCAAGTGTGTAGATAAATAAGGTAAAATACTCCTTTTTTATTTTTAAAGTTTGTTTATGCCAATTATTACCCTGCCAGATGGTAGCGAAAAATCCTTTGACCAGAGCGTTAGTGTTTTTGATATTGCTAAGTCAATCGGTTCAGGTTTAGCTAAGGCAACTCTTGCTGGTAAGGTAAATGGCGAGTTGGTGGATGCTTCATTTGTGATTGAAGCTAACAGTATTTTATCTATTATCACCGATAAGGATGAAGAAGGGCTTGAGGTGATTCGCCATTCTACTGCACATTTGTTGGCACAGGCCACGCAGATGCTTTATCCTGAGGCGCAAGTAACTATTGGGCCGGTAATTGACAATGGTTTTTTCTATGATTTTGCGTATAAAGACGGTTTTTCAGAAGGTGATTTAGCCAAAATTGAAAAAAATATGAATAAGCTGGTCAAGCAAAATCTCAAGATTGAGCGCAGTGAAATGTCACGCGATAATGCGGTTAAATTTTTCAAAGATAAGGGTGAGTATTACAAGGCAGAAATTATTGCCTCTATTCCTGCCGAGCAAGCTTTGTCACTTTATCAGCAAGGTGATTTCATTGATTTGTGTCGCGGGCCACATGTGCCTTCAACCGCCAAACTTAAAGCTTTTAAGTTGATGAAATTGGCGGGTGCTTATTGGCGAGGAGACAGCAATAATGAAATGCTACAACGAGTGTACGGCACGGCTTGGCGCAATAAAGAAGAATTGGAAAGCTATTTACACCGTTTAGAGGAAGCCTCAAGGCGTGACCATCGCAAGATCGGCAAAACACAAGATTTGTTTCATATGCAAGAAGAAGCGCCAGGTATGGTGTTTTGGCATGAGAAGGGCTGGACTTTATATCAAATCGTTGAACAATATATGCGTTTGGTATTTAGAAACAATGGTTATAAAGAAGTGCATACACCACAATTGATTGACAAAAGTCTTTGGGAAAAATCAGGGCATTGGGATAAATTTGGTGATGCGATGTTTACCACATCAAGTGAGAATCGTGACTATGCAGTAAAACCCATGAATTGTCCTGCGCATATTCAGATTTATAATCAAGGCTTGAAGTCTTATCGTGATTTGCCATTGCGTTTGGCAGAGTTTGGTTCTTGCCATCGTAATGAGCCTTCAGGTACTTTGCACGGCATTATGCGAGTGCGTAATTTTGTGCAGGATGATGGGCATATTTTTTGTAGTAGCGAGCAAATTCAATCAGAAGTGTCAGCATTTATTGACTTAACTTTTAGAGTTTATAAGTATTTTGGTTTTGAAAATGTAGATATCAAACTTTCTACCCGTCCTGAAAAGCGTGTTGGCTCAGATGAAGTGTGGGACCGTGCAGAAGCAGCATTGGAACAGGCGCTAAACGCTAAAGGTATTGCTTGGGAGTTGCAAGAAGGCGAGGGTGCGTTTTATGGTCCTAAGATTGAATTTGTTTTAAAAGATTGTTTAGAGCGTGAATGGCAATGTGGTACATTGCAAGTGGATTTTTCCATGCCACAGCGTTTGGATGCACAATTTATCGCTGAAGATGGTTCTAAACAAACCCCCGTTATGTTGCACCGTGCTATTGTCGGCTCTCTAGAAAGATTTATTGGTATTTTGATTGAACACTACGAAGGTGCATTTCCATCGTGGCTTGCGCCAATCCAAGCAGTTATCTTAAATATTTCTGAAAAACAAGCTGATTTTGTTACTGATGTTGAGAAAAAATTAAAAAAACAAGGGCTTAGAGTGATTTCGGACTTGCGAAATGAGAAGATAGGCTTTAAAATACGTGAACATTCTATGCAACGCTTCCCATATTTGTTAGTGATAGGTGACAGGGAAATGGAAAATAAACAAGTTTCAGTGCGCAGACGCGGTGGTGAAGACCTTGGGTCTATGTCAATTGATGCGTTTGTAGATTTAATCAATCAGGAGTAATTATTAAAAAACCAAACAGAATACGCATCAATCAATACATTAAGGCACCTCAGGTGCGTACGATTGATAGCAAAGGCGGGCAAGCTGGTGTATTAAGTACAACAGAAGCGCTAAAAATAGCAAAAGATGCTGGATTAGATTTAGTTGAAGTATCACCAAACGCTGAGCCACCTGTTTGTAAGGTGATGGATTTTGGTAAATATCAGTATGCGCAAAAGAAGCAGCTAAGTGACCAAAAGAAGAAACAAAAGAAAACAACGATTAAAACTATTAAATACCGCCCTGGCACAGAAGAGGGCGATTACCAAATTAAATTTAGAAATTTGGTTAAGTTTTTAGATAATGGTGACAAGGTTAAAGTGAGTATTTGGTTCCGTGGTCGTGAGATGCAACACAAAGAACTGGGTATGAAAATGTTAGATAGAATTGAAAAAGACACAGAAGAATTTGCTAATGTAGAACAAAAAGCAAAGATGGAGGGTCGTCAGCTAGGCATGATGCTGGCACCCAAATCGAAAAAGAGATAAAAAATTGGGTTTAATCTAACCCAATTTTGTTGTCTCTTTATTTTTAATAACGTTATTTATACGAATAACAAATATGTCCAAAGGACAAGGAGAAAATTATGCCAAAGTTAAAAACCAATAGAGGCGCTGCAAAGCGCTTCAAAAAGACTGCCAGTGGCGGTTATAAGTGTAAACACTCTCACTTGCGTCACATCTTGACCAAAAAGAGTACTTCTAGAAAGCGTAGTTTGCGTGCACCAGACACAGTCGAGAAGGCTGATGTTCCAATGGTTCGTAAAATGTTACCCTATAGTTAACACTATTCGGTAAACACTAAAGCAGTTAAAAGTTAATTAATAGGAGTATAAAAAATGGCAAGAGTATCAAGAGGTGTGCAAGCGCACGCAAAACATAAGAAAATTTTAAAGAAAGCTAAAGGTTACTATGGCGCAAGGTCAAAAGTCTATCGTGTTGCTAAACAAGCAGTTATCAAGGCAGGACAATACGCATACCGTGATCGTCGTCAAAGGCGTCGTCAATTTCGTAGACTTTGGATTGTGCGCATTAACGCTGAAGCACGCAATAATGGCTTGAGTTATTCAAGAATGATTGACGGCATGAGCAAAGCAGGTATTGAAATTGACCGTAAAGTTTTATCAGATATTGCAATCTTTGATAAACCAGCATTTGCAAAAATTGCAGACCAAGCGAAAGCAGCTTTGACTAAATAATGCTAGAATAGAGTTTTAAATAAAAGAAAGGGGACGTATGAAACACAATATTATTTTAATGATATTAGTTGTATTTTTGACATCTTGTCAATCTTCAACAAATCGTTTTACACAAGATGAAAGGGGTGCAAACACTTATTCTTCTACTGAAACTGGTCGATTGTCTAGCGTGTTAGAAGGCAGTATTGTTTCTATTAAGCAAGTTCGATTATCAGGCTCTAAAGGCATGGGTTCTGGTATTGGTACAGTGTTAGGCGCTGTAGCTGGCGCTAGTGCAGTCGGTAGTGATGATAGCGATAAGGTTGCAGGTGCTATTATTGGTGGTTTGCTAGGTGCAATGGCAGGCAGAGCAATTGAGGAAGATGCTACGAGTGACACTGGGTTTGAATTTTTAGTTAAATTAAGCAGTGGCGCAATCAAAGCTTTTGTACAAAAATCTAAGCAAGGATTGAGGGTTGGTGATCAGGTGTACATACTTTATGGTAATGGCACAGCGCGTTTAACGCGCAAATAATTGATTCACAATGATAGATGATATTCTCAGCAGAGCAAAAGACTCTATTGAAAAAGCACAAAGTTTAGGCGAACTTGAATATTTAAGGGTTGCACTTTTAGGTAAGAAAGGTGAGCTAACAGCTCTTCTTAAAGGGCTTGGGCAGTTGAGTGCGCAGGAACGCCCTAAAATGGGTGGGGTGATTAACCAAGCCAAAGGCGTTGTGCAAGATTTGTTAGCCCAGCGCAAAAATAACTTAGAAACAATTGCGTTAGAAAAGCGTCTATTGAGTGAAAAAATAGATGTCTCTCTGCCAGGTCGTAATGTTGAAATGGGCGGACTTCATCCTGTTACTATTACGCTTAAGCGCATTCAATCTTTGTTTGTGAAAAATGGTTTTGAAGTAGAGACTGGGCCTGAGATTGAGGATGATTTTCACAACTTTACTGCACTTAATATTCCTGAGCATCATCCAGCGCGCGCTATGCATGACACTTTTTATTTTGACGAAGGTTCGGTGTTAAGAACACACACTTCGCCAGTGCAAATTCGCACTATGGAAAATCAAAAACCACCCCTGCGCATTATTGCACCGGGTAAGGTATATCGTTGTGATTCAGATATTACCCATACGCCAATGTTTCATCAGGTGGAAGGTTTGATTGTTGATAAAGATGCAAACTTTGCACAACTTAAAGGCTTGTTGATTGATTTTCTGCGCGGATTTTTTGAAAAACAAGATTTAAAAGTGCGCTTTCGTCCTTCCTATTTCCCCTTCACTGAACCATCTGCAGAAGCGGACATTGAATGCGTTATTTGTGGTGGTGAGGGTTGTCGAGTTTGTAAAAAAACAGGCTGGCTAGAAGTGTTGGGTTGCGGGGTTGTTCATCCAAATGTTTTAAATTCGGTGAAGATTGATAGCGAAGAATACACTGGATTGGCTTTTGGTATGGGTGTTGAGCGTTTGACAATGTTGCGTTATGGTGTGAATGATTTGCGCTTATTCTTTGAAAATGATATTCGTTTTTTACGACAGTTCAAATAGGGTGATTGGTAGATGAATATTTCAACAACATGGTTGCGCGAATGGATTAGTCCAACTGTTAGTGATGAGGTGCTGGCGGAGCAATTGACAATGGCTGGTTTGGAGGTTGATGGCATTGCACCAGTTGCCCCATATTTTGAAAATGTGGTGGTGGGTTATGTGCTATCTTGTGAGAAACACCCCGATGCTGACAAGTTGAATCTGTGTCAGGTAGATGTTGGTGAGAGTAACAACCTACAAATTATTTGCGGTGCAAGCAATATTCGTACTGATTTAAAAGTGATTGTTGCTACCGTTGGTGCTGTACTACCAAATGGATTAAAAATCAAAAAAGCCAAACTTCGCGGTATTGAGTCATTCGGTATGATTTGTTCAGAATCTGAATTAGGTATGGCAGAAGATTCTGACGGCATCAGTGAGTTGGATGTTGATGCACCAATTGGTAAAAATATTAGAGAATACTTGGGCTTAGATGACAATATCATTGGGTTAGACATTACGCCCAATCGTGGTGATTGTTTCTCAATATTAGGTGTGGCGCGTGAAGTCAGCGCTAATTATGGCTTACCATTTAAAATGCCTAGTATTAGTGTTTCAGCGCAAGGCACATCAAGTGTCAAGTCTAGTGTTGACAACACCACTGCTTGTCCTAAGTATTTAACTAGAAGCATTTCAGGTATTGATAATACACTTAAAACGCCACGATGGATAGCTGATAAACTCATGCGCTCTGGTCAAGCAGTCCATTCGCCGGTGGTTGATATTACTAACTTTGTTTTATTGGAGCTGGGTCAGCCAATGCATGCTTTTGATATGGCAAAAATCAACGGCAACATTGAAGTTAGAAATGCCAAATTAGGCGAAAAAGTTGAATTGCTAAATGAAGCCACGGTTGAGCTAAAAGAGGATACTTTGGTGATTGTTGATGATAAATCAGTGCTTGCGATTGCGGGTGTAATGGGCGGTATGGATAGCGCCACTCAGCCTGATAGCACAGATATTTTATTAGAAAGTGCATTTTTTGAGCCAGTATCCATTGCAGGAAAGGCAAGAAATTATGGTTTGCATACTGAATCATCATTGCGCTTTGAGCGCGGTGTGGATTTTGCTATTACTGAGCTGGCAATAGATCGAGTGACACAATTAATTATTGAGATTTGCGGTGGTCAAGCAAGTGTCATAAATACTTGTATTGACGAGTCATCTTTACCAGTATTAGCGCCGATTACCATTACACAAGATAAGATTTACAAGGTGTTAGGTTTTGAATTAGATGCTAAATGGATTGAAGAAAAATTCACCAGTTTAGATTTTCAAATCAGCACTAAAACTAAAGATTCTTGGACTGTTATCCCGCCAAGTTTTAGATTTGATATTCGACTTCCAGCAGATTTAATTGAAGAATTAGCAAGATTGTACGGTTATGACAAACTACCTGTGCAGAAGTTATCACTTGATGCAAATATCAATGTTGCATCAGAAGCTCAGATTGATAAGTACGATATCATGCAATCTTTGGTGGCGCGTGGCTATCAAGAAGTCATTACTTATAGTTTTATCTCAGAAAAATATCACAACTTGGTTGATGCTAACGCTAATAAAGTTACCCTATCTAATCCAATTTCAGCAGATATGTCAGTGATGCGTTCATCGCTTATGTCAGGATTGTTGCAAAGTGTTGAATCAAATCAAAGACGCGGACACAGTGATGTAAGGTTCTTTGAAATCGGATTGTGTTTTGACGGCGTTGAAGCAAACAAACAGTCAAATAAATTAGCATGCATTGTTTCTGGTAATCGTTTTAATGCACAATGGGCAAGTGAGACAACACCATTAGATTTCTTTGATGCAAAGGCCGACTTGGAGTCATTGCTTAAATTAACAGCTACAGCTGCTACATTCATAGAAGATGAACACCCAGCCTTGCAAAAAGGACAAACTGCCAAGATAGAGCTTAATGGAGAGCAGGTAGGCTGGATTGGTGCATTAGCACCGAATGTGGCTAAAGAATTATCATTGCCTAAGTGTTATTTGTTTGAAATCAGTCTAAGTGCCGTCTTGTCAGGCAGTGTCGCCAAATACGAGGCTTTTTCCCAGTATCAAGAGGTTCAGCGTGATATTGCCTTGGTGTTAAATAAAGCAATCCCTGTCGCTGAATTAATTGATAGTATTGAAGCGCTGCAACAATCTGATTTTGTTGGTGTGCGTTTATTTGATGTTTATATTGGTGAGAATATTGAACCTGGTAAAAAAAGTGTTGCATTTAATCTAACTTATCAGTCACTTGAAAAAACTTTAAGTGATGAGGAAATTAGTGTTAAAATAGATGAAGTGTTAAATTTAATGAAAAATATGTTCTCAGCTGTTTTAAGATAATGTCAATTACTAAAAAAGACATCGCTGATTTATTGGTAGAGCAAATTGGCATTACCCATAATCAAGCATTATCAATGACAAATAACTTTTTTGATACGATTAAAGGCTCCCTTGCCAAGGGTGAGGATGTTAAATTATCTGGCTTTGGTAATTTCATAATTAGAGAAAAAGTAGCCCGCCCAGGTAGAAACCCAAAAACAGGCGAGCCAGTAACAATTTCAGCAAGAAAAGTAGCGACCTTTAAGGCTGGATTAAAACTTAAGAAAATAACAAAGTTAGGTGTTTAATCACTTATAGCCGACATAAAGCCCTTTAAGATAGGCATTGCTTTATCAAGCAATTCTTGGTCTTGCTCAACATTTCTGATTTGGTCTTCTAATAGTTTATCTGTTTCTTTTAGTGTTACTTGGTAATTATTATCAAATTCAAATGCGATAAAATAAAACCCCTTGCCTTTGTTTCTGGTTGAGTGGACTGCTAAGAAGTCTGTTTCCCAGGCAAACTCGCCTTGGTAGTTACTGCCATCTTTTTGTACTAAGATAGCGGTATTGCCAAAATGAAAAATAAACTTTTCTGCAGTGCAGCTTGATGCGGGTTTGATTTTCAATTCACCGTTATTAAGAGCGTCAGAGATTTGTTTTAATTGCGGATTACTGAGTTGTATATATTTAGCGTCTAAATAATCATCAATATTGCTATCAGGGTAATTGTTTTCTAGAAATTTAACGAGTTTTTTTAACATTGGACTTGTCTTTAGTGAAAAAAAGCCTATTATAATCGTAAAACTTATGAATAACACCCAACAAAAATTCTCTTTAGGTTTGTTATTGGCATTCTTGGGTACATTTTTATTTGCCTTAAAATCCATATTTATTAAGTTAGCTTATTTTGAAGGCTTGAATAGCGATGTTGTTTTGATGTTGCGTATGGCAATTGCACTGCCTATTTACCTTGGCATACTGAGTTATATTTTTTGGAAAAAAGACCAATCTAAGGTACTTACCCAAACAACCCTATTTAGTATTGTTGGGCTGGGCTTTATCGGTTATTTTTTGGCGTCTTTATTGGATTTAAAAGGTCTTGAAACTATTTCTGCTGGGTTGGAGAGATTGACTTTGTTTACCTATCCTATTTTTATTGCGATTTTAGGTGCAATTTTCTTTTCCACGCTATTAACTAAGCGCATCATTGTTGTATTAATTACAACTTATTTAGGATTGTGGATTATGTTTAGCCAAGAAAGGCTATTGAGTGATAGTAATGATATTGGATCTGGTGTGATACTGGTGTTGTTCTCAGCATTAAGTTATGCATTTTATGTGTTATTTAGTAAGAAAATTATTAGTAGAATTGGCTCAGTTTTGTTTACCGCAATTGCAATGAGTGCCTCTAGTATGTTTGTGTTGTTTTTTTATTTTTTATTGTTTGACTTCTCTCAGGTGTCAATTAGTCACAATGCATGGCTTTGGGTGTTTTTATTAGCGACAGTAAGTACTGTTATCCCTAGTTTCTTAATTAGTGAGGCAATTCATAGGATTTCACCTTTGCAAACAAGCATTGTGGGAATGTTAGGTCCTATCGTTACAATCATACTGGCAGTATTTATACTTTCTGAGCCATTTGGTATTCATCAAATTTTAGGCGTTAGTTTGGTTGTGTTGGGTGTAGGGTTTTTAACTTTTAGACGCTAGACAAAAAAGCAAACACTAGATTGATGCGTGTTTTTGTTTCCATTGGGTAAAGGAAACTAAGTTGTTATTTGAATCTTGGTTTAAAATTTCAGTCATACTCTTTGTTCCCATTGACAATAAATAATTAAGATTGTCGTTAAATTTTGCCCCTTCTATGACCAAAATATCATCTTGATGAGCTTCAAACATAAATCCACCATTGGGAATTGGACTCATTGAGAGTGTGACTGTGTAATGGTTTTTAATAATACTTTCTTTGGTGGAATACATGAGTCCAATGTTGTATCCCGATTGAGTGAAACCTTTAATTGCCACGACCAAAACTTCATTTTTACCTTTTTTTGAGGAATTAAAAATATCTACAATATCTTTAATGGTAGAATAAAATGGCACTTTTTTAATGAACAAATCAAAAGCAGAGGCGAGGCGTGTGGTGGCAATACTACCAATAATTGATAGGGCTAATACGATGATAATAACTCCTATCATTACCCACAAAAGAAGGTACTCTTCGGTATTGGCATTCGTTCTACTAAATAAAATATGTGTTAATATTGCGGCTTTTTCAAATAACCAATTTGCAATAAAAACAACTAATAGAATGGGTAGAATCCAAAAAAATCCTTGTAAGGCGGTATGAAATATTTTTTTAAACATTATAATGCCTCTATTTTTAATACAAAATATGCCACTTGCTCGTAAGGGTGGGAATGTTTCATTGCGTTTACCACTTGCTCAATATTCTCTTTTGCACACAGCATTTCAACTTTGAGCTCTTCAAGGGTCTCTACCTTGTTTAATTTCCCAATAGCAGGGCTGGCGTTATTTACTGGTTTGAATTGTCCAGTACCCACAGTTTGCCATGCACATTGTTCGTAATTATCAAATTGTCCTGCACCCGCATCAAACATCAAATTTTTAACAATTTGTGCGTGCTCTGTTGGTACATAAAAACTGATTTGATACATTAAAACTCCTTTTTTAAGTAACGCAGTCTTTCACTTTCTAGCATACGCTCAATTGCGTATCTTAAAGTAGTTCTAGGCAGTTGTGTATAATTTTCTCGTAAAAAATTTTTGCAAATATTAACATCTTTTTGGTTCTTTCAAATCCTGAGTGGGTAACCCCATTAAAATAACACTCTACCACACACTCAAAAGGACGGTTAAAAATGCAAGATCTATTCACCCAAG
>CAJHVQ010000687.1_pt1 | contig 19942 bp, 21 predicted proteins | sample 9196941 | NCBI WGS metagenome assembly CAJHVQ01 (sample SAMEA7706167, study PRJEB36976) | symbiont metagenome | biome: Marine hydrothermal vent biome [ENVO:01000030]; feature: Bathymodiolus gill tissue material [ENVO:01001393]; material: Bathymodiolus-dominated oceanic mussel reef... | reverse complement strand
TTGAATGTATTTTTGACTTTGACTTGACCTAAAGGGTCAAGTTAAAAATACATTCTTTGCGGTTAAACTAGGTGGTGCGTTTATGATGCGAATTTACATCCTATTAAAATTATCCTTTTGATGAAAATGAGTTGTTTCCATAACTATCTCTTATTTGTCCATTTTTCTTGTGGAAACCTGTTTTTATATAGCAAAAAAGCCAGTTACTGCACTCATATAAACTATAAAGTACAATAACTGGCTTCAGTGCCTAAATGTCAATTTGTTAATTCCACCTTGAAATTGACGAAAAAAAATGCTTACTTAATAATTCAATTAAGAAAAACTAAGTAAACATCTGTGTTTATTGCCACCCTTCCACCCTTCATTGGGTAACTGTGCAAAATTGTAGCAAAAATTTAATCACTGTGCAAGTTTTTTTGATTAGAGAATTCCAAAGAACCCAAGCCAGAATGGTGCGGATAATAGGCTTATAACAAGTCATTCAAAAGAAAAAATAACAGCTGACTATTGTCCGTATCTTACACATTTTAGTTATCTATTTACCGAGTTTTTTTTGTAAAATTCGCCATTATATTGGGTTAATGCAGCGGTCTTCAACTGATAAAAAAACCCACTTTAGTGGGTTTTTTTATTACCTAAAATTTAGCACACCACCTGTTGGTGTGCTAAATCAATGATTTTTTAAAAAAAATGGCATAATTGTAACAATGAAAATAAACAAAATTATTATTGCCATCGCTTTTTTACCTCTTATTTCTATTGCTCAAGAGGCAAAGAGTCAAAACAATCCTGTTCCTGTTGTTCCTGTTGTTCCTGTTATGCAGGATATAAATCAAAGTCCTGCTTCTAAGCAATCATTTAAATCGCCTATTAAGCCTGCGCAAAAAAAAGAAACACAAGAAACAGATAAGCAAAAGCAAGAAGATCAAAAGCAAGAAGATCAAAAGCAAGAAGAGCAAAAACAAGAAGAGAAAAATCAAGAAGAGCAAGAAGCACAAGAAACACAAGAGGCAATAAACAAACAAAAAGAAACAAGCAAACAAATAGACCGCTATACAATGATTAACCAAATTGAAACACCTGCACAAGCAAATCTATTAAGTGTTGTCATTAGCGTTAAATTTGCCCAACATGTCATTACAGTAAAACAAGCGATTGAGGGGTTGCTTGTCAAATCTGGTTACGATCTTGAGAGTAATTACGAATCTGAAAAAATTAATAATTTTAAACTGCCAGAAGTTCATAGAGAAATTGGACCAATACCCCTTAAAAGAGCAATCAAAGTCTTATTAGGCCCTGCCTGGGATTTTCAAGTAGATGAGATATCAAGAACCATTCAAATAGTACAAATTGGCGATACTGCACTTCAAGTATTAAATGCCGATGCAAGAACTTTGTTGAAGAAGATTATAAAGCCTGATGTTTTAGATGAGGTGGTTGCCGTATCAATTGATAATGAGTTTTTAGCAGATGCACTTGGAAAAATTTTGCCAAATGCTTGGAGTGTCAGACTAGAAGGCGAGGGACTAAGCCAAAAAACTGTGAGCGCAATCTCAGAAGACTTAGAGCGCGAAAAAGTTATTAAACAAATACTTTTAAGTGTCGGTGCGCAGGGATATTTTTACAAAAAGTTGAAAATGCTAGTTGTTCGTGACAATACTAAGGTGATTAAATAATGAATAAACCAACCTTGTTATTCACACCAACGCCCTTGACCTTGACCTTGGTATTGATGTTAATATTAATGTTGTCAGGCTGCACTACAAATGAAAATAAAGAAAGCATAGATACCATAGTTGAGAAAATGTTATCAAAAGAATATTCGCCTATTGTCTTTAACCCCGAACCAACACCAGCATTTATTGTCGTTAAAGAGCCAAAAGATTTAAAACTCGAACAAAAAGTTAATGTTTCAATCAAACAACCAATCAACATTATTGCTGCTATAGATTTTGCTGATAGCACTTTATCAATCTCACCAGATTCAGGAGTGGATTTAAATAAGAAATTTAATATCAAGTTTAACAATCAGACATTAGGCGTTTATTTTGATTTTTTAGAAAACATAACGGGATACCATATAGAGTTAATTGATGGCGTTGTGTACATCAAATCTATTCAGACTCAAACATGGCACCTACAATCACTCTCGTTAGATAATGTAGAGATATCTAGTGCAAAAAATGATATTGGTGCCTCAACACAAGAAAAACAAACGAATGTTGATAGTTGGGATGAGATTATTAAACAAGTTAAAATAATTATGAATTTAGATGATAGACCTAAATTTTTATTTAAAATAATAAAAGCTGTTAAGAAAGGTGCACAGGAAGGAGATAAGGAAGGAGCTAAGGAAGAAGCTGAAGAGCAAATAAAGGCGTTTTCTGTTGTTCACAATAAACAATTAGGCACTGTGACAGTGACAGGTATGCCAAAAAAACTTGAGCAAGTTGACATTTGGCTTAGCGGTTTAATAAAGTCTAGCAATCGCCAGGTACATTTACAAGTTCAAGTGCTGGATGTGACTATTGATGAGTCAATCGGGCAAGGTATTAATTGGAACCTTGTATCTAAACAATCATCATCTAAACAATCATCATCTAAACAATCATCAGGTCAATTCCAAATTAGCAACAATTCAAAGCAAGTCATAGATGGAGCTGGACTTATATCTATTGGGTCTCCCATCGGAACTGCTTTGAATTTAGGCAATAAAATATCACTTAGCGTCATGTTAAATCTTTTACGCAAACAAGGCAATGTTAGGGTTGATAATCAGCCAAATATTACTGTTACTAATGGGCGTGAGGCTTACATCACTACTGGCGATGAATTTAGTTATATCGCTTCAATAAAATCAGCAACAGATGCCCAAGGTCAGATAACCACAACATCTGATATTCAAAGAATGAATATTGGCATTGATATGAGAGTAACGCCCAAGATATTGCCCGATAACAGAATTGTTGTTAATATCGTGCCAATCATATCAAGTGTTAAATCGTTTACAACATTAACGAGTGGTTCTAACAATTCAACACAAGAATTTAAAACCCCCAATATTGCATTGCAAAAATTAAGAACCCAAGTAATAGTTGAGAGTGGAAAAACCATTCATCTAGGCGGATTGATTGCCTCAAAAGTTGCCAATGCTGCCAAAGGTTTGCCAGGTGGTGGCATTATGGATATGTTCTTCAGAGGTGTGCAAAAGTCTTTTGAGCGTAGAGAGATTGTTATTTTAATTACACCCACAATTGTAGGCGGATAGATAAAGTGAATTATGGATCTTTGTAGCAATAAAGATTGTCCAAAGAAGGGGTATTGTGGCAGAACTAGAAAAGAGTATTTTGGATCAATGTTAGAGGTTTTAAAAAGATTTAATCCTAATGTTGACAAGTGTTTTATAAAAAGAAGGAGTGATAAATGTTAAATATTAACAAAGTAATGGTTGCAGGACATGTTGGTTCAGTAGAAATTAGATATACGGGTGGCGGTGATGCAGTTCTTAATTTATCAATCGCCACTAACAGGCGCTGGATAGATAAAGACGGCAATAAGAGCGAAGCTGTGGAATGGCACAGAGTGGTTGTTTTTGGAAAACTTGCAAAGTTAGTAAAGGATTGGGTTAAAAAAGGCACCCAAGTGTATGCAGAAGGCGTGTTACGCACCCGCAAGTGGCAAGACAAAGGTGGCAACGATAGATGGACAACAGAGATAGTATTATCAGGATACAGCGCTGTTTTGCAAGTTATTGACAAAAAAGAGCAAGAGGTAAAAGAGCCGCCAAAAGTCGAAGACGCTGACAATAGTAGTGCAGCAGAGCAAGTGCCCGATGATGCGGATATCTTACAATAAAAATAAAGAAACATAAGCAGAAATTGAGAACAAACACGATATGAATCAACCCAAATAATTGTGAGTGTTGGATGGGTGAAAGACCCTAATTTATTAACTATTTAAGGAATAAAAATGAAAAAACAAGAATTAATCAGTGCAATTGCATCAGCAACAAATCTTTCTACAGTAGAGGCAGCTTGTGCTTTAGATGCAACAACAGATGCTATTACTCATGCTTTAACCCAAGGTAGTGACGTGCGATTAATGGGTTTTGGCTCTTTTGTTGTTAGGGATCGTGCAGCACGCACAGGCAGAAACCCAAAAACAGGCGATACTGTTCAAATTAAAGCCTCCAAAGTGGCAGTATTTAAGGCAGGAAAAGCGCTTAAAGAGGCAGTAAACAGCTAAAAATGTTTAAGCCAAATTCAAAATTTAATGGCAATAATGGTAATAAGCGAAGTTATTATGTTGTGCTTGATCATATTATCTCAGGCGATAATATCGACAAGATCGACAAGATCGACAAGATCGATGGGAATCATTTTGTCTCTGGCAGTCATAAAATTACAGATACGCTTACGGTAAGTTTTATCAATGATTACAAAATAACTGATAAAACCAATCCAATTGGCTTTTGGCAAACAATATTAAACAATCACAGCTTTGAGTATTCAGTCAATTTTAAATACAAGTTTAAAATTGATGATACGGATCTTCTGTATTTAATTAGCTTTGATACCGTTAAAGGCATAACTCTACATACCGACACTAATCTGGTTGATATTTATGAATTTGATGATGTTGATATTGATTTTAATAGTTTTAATAATTTTAAGATTATTAAAACCAGGCAGCAAATAAAGCAAGATAAAAGTCGTTTTTGGCGTAAGGCCATTTTGATAAATATTATCTTTTATGCGCTGTTTTTAAGCGCTATATTCGCATATTATCAATACAAGGCAGGCACTCTGGAGGTAATCAATGAGCGTTTATTGTCTTTACAATCAGAAATTGTTGATTTGAACTTAGAAGTTGAGAGTGTGAAGGCTAATGCGGTGGTATCAGGATCAAGTGCTCAACAACATATTGCAAACTTGTTACACATTATAAGCGGGGTTGGCATACAAAGAAGTGAAATTGACTTAACACAATCTTTGTGTGTAATAACCATTAGCTTGGATGATGTGGATATGCTAAAGCATCTTGCAAAAGCCAACAATATTGCGATAAAAATTGCTAGAAACTTTAGTAAAAATACCGCAAGCGTTTCTTGGGAAGTAAGGGGCAATGAATGACTTTTCATTTAAAAAGTAAGGCTAAAAATTTAGCGATACTAATCATTGTTAATATAGGCATTATATTTGCAACCTATAGTGTTTATTCTGATAATTCTAATAGCGTTAGTTTGCTATATTTGAAGCAAAAAATTAACGTCGAAGAAGTGACTAGCAACAAGCTAAAAAAACACTTGGTTACTCTCAAGGGTCTGTTTGAAGCTGTTGATAAGTTTGATTTAACAAAACAAGTTTCAAATTTTAAAATTATTATTTCAATGTTTGATGGCATTAATGTGTCTGCTTTTGAAAAAAACAACAAAGGCCTCGTTTACGCTATTAATGGCAAGACCAGTACCATTATATTTTTGGCTTATAGAATCAACCAATATATCAACAACAACACTATCAAAGCACAAACCCAAGCCTTGTTAATTCAAGGTGATTCTAGTGTTTTGAAAGTGCAAATTTTTGGAGTGAACAATGATTAATAATATCGTTTTTATAGCTTTATTGATAAGTATTACTTTACCAATAAATGCAAATGCATTAACAAAAATTGAGCAACAAGAAGCTCGTTTAAATCATTTGAACAATCTAAGTTATGAAATTAAAGAAATTGAATTAAGAGCACAACGAGCTGAATTACAAAAAAGATGTCAAAAAAGCAATGGATGTTTAGGTGCGCCGATTGTCTCCATTCCTATTGTTAATAAAAAACGAAAGAAAAAGGGTGAAATAAACAGTATAAAAAGAACAGTAACTCCGAATAGTCGCTATGCAGCAGATGGCTTATCAGTTATTGCAATACTTGATAACAGGGTAGTTTTTGAGGGCATCGATGGTTTTTATGAAGCAGGAGATTTTTTAAGTCCTGAGATTCAACTTAAAAGCATTGAAGGCTCAAAGGTTACTTTGACAATCACCACTGCTAACAACACAAAAAAAACAAAAACTTTAAGTATCGACTGGATAGAAGATTAATGATTATTTGGGAAAAAATAGAGCCAGAACTACGAGAACTGTCCATTAAAACAGACAGTTTAAGTGAGATTTTATTGTCAGACAATGAGACGATTATTCCGCATTTATTGCAGAATTTAGAAGTTGATGAGGTAAAGAAAGCGTTAAAAAAGTCAGTTGGTTTGATGGTTTTTGAAGACTATAGCGATGCCGATATTATTGAGATAAACGATTCTTATGTGATTGTTGAGTGCGATGCTAAGTATTTGGCATTTAGCACCAATCCTTTTTCAAGTTTGGAATCATTCAGAATCCGTAATTCTTCAATGGGTGAAAAACTAGGTAATGGCATTGGCTTTATTGAGCCTGGTAATCCATTGTTTATTGATGCAGAAAATACGCTTAGCAACACCATAGATGCCAAAACAATTATAAAAGATATCTTCAAAGAAGCCGTCAAACTTGGTGCAAGCGATATCCATATTCAACCTAGAAACGCATCACACATCTGTTTTAAGTTAAGACTAGATGGCATGATAATTAATTCAAAAGTAGCAGATGTCAGTAATCTGGACTTTCAAGCAGTTGCCGCTGGGATTAACACATTGTTTGATATTGATATTGGCACATACAATGCCATTCAAGAACGCCAATCTGATACTAAAAAAATTGATGTTTTGAATGATAAACAAAAACCTATAAATTTAAGACTAGAACTTAACCCACTTCATGTGAAGTTTAAAAACGGCACGCAAAAAGGTAAACATATACCGAATTATGTCATTCGTTTAATTGGTTCGGCTTCATTCAGATCTTTAGCTCAAATAGGACTAAGAGATTTACAGGTAAAAGAAATCACTGGATTTTGTAAACATAATAATGCAGGTATTTTTATAGCTGGACCAACAGGCTCTGGTAAGACAACATTGGCTTATGCGATCTTAGCTGAGATACACAATCAGCGCAAAGGTATTAGCGTTATGTCAGTTGAAGATCCTGTTGAAGTTGACTTGCCCAATACACAACAAATTCAAATTAAGGAAAAACTTGGTTTTTCACAAGCGTTGAAAGCGATATTGAGATCAGACCCTGATGTTGTATTTTGCGCAGAAATTAGAGATAAAGAAACAGCTCACCATGTGTGTGCAACAAAAGAGGTTGGCAATACAATTCTAACAACAATTCACGCTGATAAATCATTTGATGTGATTGATCGCTTAAAAAGCACAAGTAACGATTCAAGTTTTGCCGTAGCACTTGACACCATTGCAAAAACAGTCTCAATTATTATTATGCCTAGACTTGTTCGCAAAGTTTGTAGGCACTGTGCAACTGAAATTAAAGTTGAAGACGACGTGTTGTTTGCTAAATATGCCAATTATTTTGATATTCGCACGACTTTGATTGCAAAACAAAGTGATATAGGTTGTGAACAGTGTTCGCACACTGGTTATAAGGGGCGTATGCAAGTGGCAGAAGTTTTTGTGATTGACAGAGCGCTACAGCAGATGATTATTGACAATGTACCAAGCAACAAAATACACACTCAAGCTTTAAAAAATCAAAGTAAAGATATTTATTCAAGTGCTGTGATGCTTGTCAAAGAAGGCAACACAACATTGAGTGAAATCACCAGAATATTGCCGTCTAAGGTCTATTTTGGTGATGAGTATGAGTCCCATCATGAGGTGGGAAGTATTTAATGTAGGAAGTATTTAGTTCAATGTAGGAAGTATTTAGTTCAATGTAGAAAGTATTTAATTTAATAATAAAAATAAGGGGAAAAAAATGATAAATCATAAAAAAATAAAACAACAGGGCTTTTCTTTAGTGGAATTAGTAATTGTCATAGCCATTGTCTCAGCATTAACAGCACTGGTTCTTGTTGCAGGCGGCAAGATGTTCAGCTCAAAACAAGAGGTTATTGCAGATACAGCAATTGCCATTCCTTCTGCCGTGTCAGTATGTGCAAAATTACATAGAAGCGACTTAAGCTCTTGCAATAAATCTAGTTTGATGCGAAAAGTCTCAACACTCGAGGACAAAACTGCGTGTGGAGATACATGGACAATTACCACCTCTTCAACAGAGGTTACCTTGACATATCCATTAACATCGTGCGGTGATGCAAACGATATTGGAGATGAGGTAGTTGAGCATGTGAAAAGATTGCCTCGTATTTCTACAGATACATCTAAGACTAATTACACAAGCGGAAGTAAAAGTTTAAAAATAACTTATTTAAGAAAATAAATAATGAGAGGTCTTTGTACAATCTGGTTTACAGGGTCGGTAATTGGATTTTTGATGATTGTTTCTATTCATGCAAAGATCTCAATGAATAAATGAGTAAATGAGGTATTTAGTCAAATATATTGTTGCTGATATTGTTGCCTCATTGGTTGTTGTCATTGACGATGTCGATGTCGATGTTGATGTCAATAACAATATTGACGCATATATCGCTAAAAAGCTATCCATTAATTCGTCTCAGATTATTAAAAAAAATAGGGATTTTGGGGCGCTTAAACAGATTATTAAAGATGAAGATTTGTTAATCGTCTTATCAACATTAGAGGCAACGCATTTGTCTGGGGCTAAGACTTTAGAGCAGTCTTTGGTAGACACTATTTTAGATTTTTATCCAAAAAATAGAAATTTAAAAAATCAAACTCAAATATGGGGTCTGCAAGGGCTTTCATTGACCCAAATGCTTAGTTTGATGAATGTTGATCAAGTCATTGTTATTTTGCTGCAAACAGGTGGTGCTGGCAATATGTCCCAAGCTTTTAAAGAGGCTAAAAAATATTTTAAATCTTCACATGAGGCAGTCGGAATTTATAAAGCCAATATATTGCCAAATGTTGTGTTTAGTGCGGTTTCTATAGGTTTGATTTTGAGCATGTCGTTTATGCTAGCAGAGCCTTACAATAAAATTATTCAAGTTAAGAGAATTGCAGAACCAATCATGGTTACTTTGATAAATTTTATTGTTAACAATATTAGCAGTATTGTTTTTGTTTTGGTTGCGGTAATCACTTTGATTGTGTTTTCATTTATCAATAAAGAGGCGTTTAATAAACTTAAAAAAATACAACCATGGAGAAGTGTTGGCGACTTACAAGATTTAAAGAGTGCTATGAATTTTTTACCCATATATGCAACTTTGAAAAGAATTAACTATTTAGACATTGATATTGTTAATTTTTATCAACAAATACAAAAAAATATTGGTAATGAGCTGCTTGATTACATCAGTAAGGGACAGTCATTATCTCAAGCGATTGTCAATACATCACTTTCAAATAAATTGTCAAAACAAATGGCAGTTATATTTGAAATTGAGAACCAAAATATCAGAAGTGAGGTTGTTAAGAGCATGATAGAGGCGCTGAATTTACAAATCAAAAAACAAGCAAAAAAAATATCTGTCTTGCTGCTGGCAACCAGAAACGCTATTATTCTTCTAGGCATAGCATTTTTTATCGGCGTGTATGCAACAGGCTTATCATTATGATGAAAAATAAGCAACTGGGCTTTTCTTTGATAGAGTTAATAATTGTATTGGCAGTTATTGCAGCATTGACGCAGATTAAGATAAGAGCAGACATTAAAGCAGATATTTTTAAACAAGCTGAAACAGATGTTAAAAGAACCATGCAAGAAATTGAAAACATGCAAGCAGCCGCTAGCGGTTATCTTGCTGATCAAGGTGAGTGGCCAGACGCTACAAACAACTGTAATGATGCCATTAGTGTGCTTAAAAATGCGCCTACTGCCTACTTAAACTATATTACCACCACAAGCCCTTATAACACGCAATATATAACAGAATGCAACACAACGACCTTTACAGTTAAAGTAAAAAGCGATAAAGACTTCGCAGCGCCCTACATCGCTGCCCAACACCCTGGATCAACAATTTTAGCGCCGCCGAATGACGATACAAGTGCAAGCTCTATTCCTCGACCACTCTCACTTTCGCAATTTTTATCATTAGATGGCTCAAGAGCAATGCGAGGTGATTTTGACATGGGTGGGCATGCTATTATAAATGCTTCAGATATGGAGCTAAATGGACAAGATATTAAGCTAGGCATTGGTAAATTTATCTCTATGGGCAGCGTCTCATTCAATTCTTTAACTTCTACAATCAACAAACCAGATTGCGCCCAAGGAAGTGTTACAGGCACAGCTAAGATCATCTTAAGAATACATGGCATTACAACGATATTAGGAGGCAGCTCAGGTATTAGAAATGTCTCTTGGGGTGCTAGTTTTATAGATTTAGCGAGCACCAAACAATGGCAACTTAAGACAACGGGACTTTCTGCAATAACAGGTGTTGCTGAAACATTTTGTGATTATGGCAACTGGAATCGATAATGCCAACCCCTAAGATTACAAAAAAAATCGATACAATTGTTTATATTAGACCTATTGAAAAATGTAACTTGCGTTGTCAACATTGCTTTATTCCGCCGAACCCAGCAACCATGTCTGATGAGCAAATATTGTCTATACCTAGACAATTGAGTGATGCTGGCGTAACGGCTAATGTTTTATTGCAATGGCATGGCGGTGAGCCGTTACTTATTGATCCAAGCAGATGTGAAAGGTTAATTATTGGACTTAATGCCAACAAGCAAGGTATTAATTTTTTACATGGCGTGCAAACTAATTTGGTAGTTTTAAGGAATTTTAGTAAAAAAAAGCGTGATGAGTGGTATCAAGTTTTATCAACCTATTTTGAGTCGGATTTAATAGGTGTATCTTGGGATGTCGATATTAGGGGTGTTAATTTAGCAAAAGGTTGTTTTTATAGCTATTTTGAACAAGAAATAAAAAGATTTAGAAAGTCTAGATATTTTGTTAATGGCTTTGAACCTACACTGACTATAACCGCAGCAAAGCCTTTTTTGGATATTGCAAAAACATTTAAGACAAGTACAGAGTTTTTTAAACGCTTAGAGCGTATCAGTCTTAACAAGATCCATATTGAAAAACTAACCCCTACGGGTGATGCAGTTAAAAACTGGAATGAGATCGGTGTGAGTCATCTTGAATATTCAAAGGCAATGGGTAAATTCTATTTGGCTTACAGGCGCTACAAAGCCTTACATCCTGAAAGCAAGTTAGCGATTTCACCATTTTGTGATTTGGAAGATGCGATTAAGACAGGTGAGCAAGATAATGTTTGCGCATCAGGTGCATGCCAAACGAGTATGTTTACTTTTTCTAAAAAAGGCATGATAAAGACCTGTACTGCAATTGCAGAACACAGTGAAACGCAATTAGAAAACTATCAAAACAAGGTGAAAGCAAGTTGTTTTGAGTGTGAATTCAATCCTATTTGTAATGGCGGATGTCCTGCTCATGGCAATGTTATTGATGCCTCAGGTGAGTGCTCTGGCGCTTATCAACTGTTGCAAACGATTAAACAAACAATAACAAACAGATAATAACAAACAAATGATAACAAACAGACAATAACAAGCAAACAATTAAGAACATAAACACAGGAGAATTACTATGATCAAAGAAGAAATAGACAGAAGAAAGTTTTTATCAATATCATTTAAATCGGTAGTGAGTGCTTCAGCGGCAATTATGGCAACTAAAGTATCAGCTTACGAGCAATACCTAGGAGAGGATAGCACTAATGTTGATATAAATAGTCTTGGTGATAGCGTTGATGCTCCACCGCCTCATTCATCTCATTCGTCTCGAAGCTGGAGGTAAGGTTATGCTGAGATTAAACAATATCAATTTAGATAAGAGCCCTGAGCTTATCCAACCCCCAAAAATTGACGATAACATTGTTTGTGTCAAATTAATTCCTGATATGAATGACATTATCAGCCCAGATATTATCGATGTGGCACTTTCTTATTCTATTGCTGGTATTGAGGTTGTTTTAGAAATACCCTTTGAAAATAGAGCTGAGTTTGAAAACCAACAACTAGCATCGATTATTTCAAATGGCGGATGGTCTTTGTCGTTACTACCACCCAATAAAAAAAGTAAAGTATCGGGAAGTGAATACTGTAAAGAAGTTGTTGATTGGTATCAGTTATGGCGTGATTCAACAATGCGTAATTTTGAGAAAACCATCTATCCAGTAACACCTTATTGTGAATATCTTGCCACCAGTTATTTGATTGATAAAAATAAAAAAAGCTTAACAAACGATGATATTAAGACACTAAGAAGTTTAAGCACTAACCCAAGCAACCCTTATCTTTTGCATTTTATTAATAACATGCAAACAGATCTTGTTACTGAGTTTAAGTGGAAATTAGAAGACTTTATTAAAAAAGAGGACGCAAGCTTTTATCAAGACATAGATTTGTTTCTCAGTGCCTAAAATATTTTCTAAGATAACGCCAAAACAATAAGAAAAAATGCAGATTGCAAAAAAAAAGACAAAAGACAAAATACAAAATACAAAAGACAAAGGAGAATAAAAATGCCAAAAATTAACACCACTCAGTATTTTGAAAAAGACTAATGCAATACTCTGGTTTCAACTTACATATTAGATTAACAACTGCTTGCAATGCAGATTGTCATTATTGCAGTTGTGAATCCGATGTAGCTTCAGACAGAATGCCAATTGATGATTTGCAGAAATCTTTAACTTTTGCACTAGACAAATTTTTACCAAGAACATCTAAAAAAACATACTGTAGCGCAGAAGTCATTGGCGGCGAGGTGATGGTATTACCCACAAACTATTTAAAGCAAGCTGTCTCAGTCATAAAAGAGCTTGCAGGTAGTAAAGTTGAGCGAGTTGATGTTGGGTGTCAAAGTAATTTAATAGGCTCTAGAAACAAGATTGATGCGTTAAGAGAGATTATTGATACACACAGTATTGGCACATCAAAGGACTCTTTCACCAACAAAAGAACAATCAATGGTGATGCAGATAAATATAGAGAGCTAGCAACCAAAGGTGCTAACTATTTATCAGCAACTTCAGGCGCCACGATTGGCACTGTTATTGTTTTTGATAAGGACAATATTGATAAAGTGATCAACGAATATAAAATCGCAGAGAAAGCCCAAACAAGAATAACGATACGCCCTGTTTTTGCTGGCAAACACTCTATTGATTATTTAGAGCCAAAGTTACTGGGTAAACATTGGAAGGCGTTAATTAATATATGGTTTATCAATGGTCGCACAGCAGTTGAACCGCTTATGAGAATGACCAAGTCAATGCTTGGAATGCGCACGAAGGAAGTAGGTTGCCCTTATTGGCGTAGTTGTTGTGCAAACAGTCTTGATATTGAACCAAATGGTGATATTTATATTTGCCAAGAGATGGCCGATGTTGGCGCAGGCAAGCTTGGTAATGCAATTCGTAGAGAATGGGATGATGAAATGTATTTGGCACTGAGCAAGCGTCAAACAAATATCGACCAAGAATGCCAGCAATGCCAGTGGTATGAGTATTGTCAAGGTGGATGTATGATGGAGTCATTTACTGAGACAGGCAGCTTTTATTCACGACCAAATAATTGCACGGCGTGGAAGGTGATATTTAAATCTATTGACGACAATATTAAAAAATATGGCAAACAAGCCTCTATTGATTGGATTGATAAAATAGAAGAATTGGAAGACTTAAGGGTTGATCGTTCAAAAAGTAGATTTAACCATTCAAAGAGTAGATTTAACCATTCAAAGAGTAGATTTAACCATTCAAAGAATAAATTTATAGCTATAGAAGTGCTAACGCAATGAAGCAATTTAATAAATTATTTATCAATTTAACATGGGCTTGCAATCTGGATTGTCCCAGATGTTATATCCCAAAAAAACTAAGAGATGACTACACTTCAGGTCTTGATAAGGATTATTTTGCACAAGTATTAGCGCACAAAAGTATTGACCCAAGTCATAATACTATTGCGATTTACATGGGCGGTGAGCCAAGTGTAATGGGGGAAGGAGGGCTAAGGTCTTATATCAATATTGTCTCAAGCATACTACCAAAAGCAAGACATACAATCGTTACTAATTTGTTTAATTTACCAAAATGGTTAGTTGCAACCTCATTGAATGAATTTTCTAGTCAAATTGAAACAACCTATGCAAATGGAAAAAAACAAACTTTATATGGAAATGAATATAAATATCAAGAAAAGTTCGTTAAGAATTTAACCTTAGTGAGCGAAGCGGGTATTAATTGCACAGTCAATGTTGAGCTTAATATTGAAACCATCAGGGCCGGCACTGAGGCAATTATTAGTATTATGAAACACTCTGGCGCTAAAGATTGGGCGTTTGATTACTCTGTTAATTTTGATGATTTCAACAATAACCCTGTTTTTGATAGTTTTCATTATCCAGTCTTAACTGGCAATGCAACATTAAAAGAATACTGGGGGTTTGTTAATGCTATTAAAGCCGATGATTGGGTTATTAATAACAATATAAGAATCGCACCAAGAGTGGATGGGTTTAATACGCTAGAAGGCGATAACTTTTTAACTATAAATCCAAATCGTACAGTGACAACAAATCCTTTGTTCTCAACAATAACAGCATTACAACATAGGCATGTTGATGAGTTAAATAATTCTGGAATTAAAGAACAACACCAAAAAAGAGCGGTTAATCGAATACGCCGCTGTGTTGAATTCGCCTGTAATGAGTTCGATGATTGTCAAGGTTTTAGCGCCCATATACCAATCCAACAAGACGGATTTTGCGCAGGGGGCTTAGCGTTATGACAACTCATGTGAAAAATAGGCGATTATTCCATATCAATGTAACTCGTCAGTGTCAGCTGGCTTGTTCTCATTGTTATATTGATCAAGATATTAGAGACAATAGTCAATCTATGTCAGTTGCTAAAATGCAAGAAATAGCCGATGTAATTGGCGATACTAACGCCGATGTTCATATCATTGGTGGCGAACCAACACTGCTTAGTATGGACACGCATAAGCAATACCTATTAATCTTATCAAAGCTTAAAAACTCAAAAATAATGATCGTTACTGCGTTGCAAAATGCACGGGCAGTCAAGGTCGCTAAATTGTATCAAAATATAGCCACTTCTTATGATCCAAACGCAAGAACTCAGATTAACAATGACAAGTGGCTAAAGAGGTGTAAGGAATTAAGAGCAAACGGTAATAATGTGCATATATGCACATCACTTAGTCAATCAGTGATTAGCCACGGTATTAGCACAACATTGGATGAGATTTATCAATTTGGCTTTAGATCTGTGCATCTAGCAGCCATGGTTCCAACTGCAAATGCACTTGAAGAAACACCAGATCCAATCCTCACTTCTAAGGCGATGATTGAGTCGGCTAAATGGGTAATTGAAAAAAGAAAAACCACTCAAGACCAAGACGATATTTTTGTTTCCCCTTTTGATGGACTATTACAAGGCATGAGTAATTACGATGGACTTAGGTGCCCAGCTGGTGAGAGTTGTGTCAATGTAGAGCCTAATGGGCAGATACATGCCTGTGTTGCCAAAGGCGCAGAGGCTAAAGACATCGATATGAGTCAAATGCAATCTATTGAAGCGCAATTAAGTAGTAATGCTTATGCATTAGAAGTTGCACAACACAACAGGTCAAGAACAGAGTGTTTTGCTTGTGAGTTTTGGACAACTTGTAAAGGTGGGTGCAAGGTATTGGCAAACACGCATATTGCGAAGAACTCTGTAGAGTGCGCAGGGTTTAAAACTTTTTTAAATTATGTTAAAGAGCAAGCGTTGTAATTATGTCTATAAATATTAATAATATTAACAACATTAACAATTTTTATAACCAAGGTATTGGCAGTTTTTTATTAAAAAAAATACACTCAGACATGTTAATTGATGCACTTAAAGAAGAAGTCTGGGTTGAAAATGATGGCAATAAAAATGTCTTTTGTAGTGATAATGAGTTTTTGTCATTACCAGACTGGATGTATAAAGCACACGATACAAGTACAAACACAGACACAAACACAGACACAGACACAAACACAGACCCTTATTTAAATGAGCACGAAAAAGAATTCACCATTAAACAAAACATTAAAAACCTAACACCCAAAATATATTTTGATTATTTTTCAATTTTGTTTAATAGCCCCTACATTCTAGGAATAGATAAATTATTCCACTCAAAGATTACAGTTAATAGCATTGCACTTTGGAACGGAGTTGGAGATTTCAACTGGCACTGGGATGGACCAGGTAACGATGATATCTATGCGCTTGTTTATTTATCAGATTATAAAAAGTGGCCTAGAAAATTTGGCGCTGGGCTAGAATATGGCACAGCACAAATGTCAGAACAAGGCTACAAAAATATTAAGCAAAAAGGAGTACTCTACCCAGATAATGGCCGCATTATCATTGGTGAAAACAGAAACCCTCTGTGGGTACACAGAACACAGCATTATTCAGAGCAAGCACTGAATGATAAGATTAATCGTTTTACTTTTTTAGTAACAATGAAGTTGACTTCATTATTGCCTATTGCTAGATTACCAGATTACCAGAATTACCAGATTGCTAGATGATTGAACAAGGCAGATTAATACTAACCATGATGCCGAGCTTGTACTGCAAACTCGATTGCCCACATTGCTATTTAAGCAAAGAACAGCGGCGCTCTAAAGAGTGTTTAAGTCTGGAGCAAATAAAAACCACCGTTGAAAAAATAAAAGATTATTATAAGGACAAAAATATTCAAAATGCAGCAATAGATATTTATTGGTACGGTGGCGAACCAACTACCATGGGTGTAGAGATGTTTAGTGATATGTGTGATATTATCAATACTACATTTAAAAAACACAAGATCAAGCATATATTGCTAAGCGCATTGGTAGGCGTTAACCTTGACGAATGGGCACCTATTTTAAAAAAATATTGTAACAGTAAAATACAAACCTCATATGACGCTATGATGAGAGGTAAGCGTTATGACATGAGCTGGCAAAAACAAGTTGTCAATGCACTTGATAGAGGCTTGTCGGTTAACACTTTAAGCGTGTTCAATAAATCGATACAGTTTGATGGCTATCAAAAGACTTTTGTTAAGCTTATGGGATTGGGCATTCGGGAATGCGGTTGGTTGCCATTTCAAAAAAATATTAGAAACGATGATACTGGCATGTATGACGAATACTCAACAAGCATGAATGAGTTTTCAGATTTTATGATTGGTTTTAGCAATCTTAACAACGACACCCACACCCACACCCACACAGATGACGGCTGTGTGTTTCTAATAGGCAATGAAATATTCATTAATTCAATGAATATTAACGGCACTAGTATGTCCAATACAGGCGCACAAACGGTTTTTTTAATGCCTAATGGTGATATGGTTATGCCCAATTATGACGAATTTAACAACATTGAATTTATGCAAAAGTTTGGAAATATATTAAAACAATCATTTGAAAAAATATTGACAAGTAAATCTCGTAGGCGTTGGATACGAAGACAAATTAATCGTAACAATAACAAAGAGTGCATGGAGTGTGATAGTTGGAATTGCTGCCTAATGGAGTTTTGGAAAAACAATAACAAAGATGATGATTGTTATGGTGCAAAGAAATATGTAGAGTGGGTTAAAAAACATTCTACTCAAGAGCCAACATTCATTGAAAATATCTCTTAAGATGATAAACAATATATATCTAACAAAAACAAGGTGCTTTGGCTACACAGACCAGCAATTAGCACTAGATGATAATACATTTTTAAGTTATGATTTGGTTGAAGGCTGGGTGAAAAAATATAACTTGAAGGAATATCAAACAAAAGACTTTACCGAAGCGTTAAAAGGTGTTCGTTATCGAGTGCATTTATTTTGTTCTAAACGAGGGTGGAATGCGGCACTACGCCTTTTGCCATCAAAAATCCTGAGTTTTGATACATTAGGCGTTGGCTCAAACGATGTTTTAAGTGTCTGTAAGGGCACTGGGTTGACGCTTTTTTGTGGACCAACAGGTTCAGGAAAATCAACAACCATGAATACAGTTATTGATAGTTTATTAAATAGTGGTGAACTGGGTATAACCATCACTATTGAAGATCCTGTTGAGTATTTACACCACAAGGATACGATTTTTCAAAGGGAGGTTGGAACAAAAGTTAAAGACTTTAAGACGGGGCTTGTTGATGCGCTCAGGGCAAATCCAACAACAATCGTTATTGGTGAGATTAGAGACGCTGAAACAGCATTAGAAGCACTCAAAGCGGGTCTCAATGGCCATAGAGTGCTAGCTACGCTACACGCATCTAGCATTAAAGAAGCAATATCAAGACTATGGGCTTTTTTAGACGAGCAAGGCGATGAGTTGTTAGTTCAATCACTACAAGGTATTGTTGCACAGCACTTAATACATATTGCTAATAATAAAAAATATTGCCTTTACGAGGCATTAGAAGTAGATAAAAAAGTCAAAAACATTTTAAATCAAGTGTTAGATCATAATTCACAACTCACTTTAAATGCTTGTGATTTGAGACAAAAAAATCGCATGACACTGGCTGAAAAAAAACAAAAACTTATCGTTGACGGTATTGACGAAAATTTGCTTAATTGTATTTCCTAAATCACACTAGGCTAATTCAGGGGTCTCGTTTTAATTTTTAGTGGGTAGTCTTGGGGTGTTATGCAGAAGTCTTGGAAGGGAACAACGTGAAGGGAGCAACATAGTGAAATACGACATCTACAGACACCAAAAAACCCCAGTACAATTTATGTGCTTCATAAATTGTACTGGGGTTTTTAGGAGCCCTAAAGCTAATTAATCACTATAGAATAGTAAGGTCTTGCACATTCATGTTCATGTTCATGTCCATGTAAGAATTTCCACAACAACAATTAGCATCAGGTGCTGACTCGAAAAATTGAACAGGTGCTGGCTCGAAATCTGCTGTTAAAGTTGCTGGAACTTTTTCCAAAGTAGCATTTTCTAACAATCCATTAGCATGTGGTTCGCCAATATACTGAGCTTCTTCTGTATATTGAACAATCAAGATATCATCAATATCATTGCTGATAAAAACATCAGTAAGGTTGATTCCTTTTCCAGTGTCTTTGCCAAGGTAATTATAATTATTGCCTTTATCACTTGTGTTGGTAACTTCATCTAGTCTATATGTAATACCTGAATCTTCTGGTGTTTTAACAGTGTCAATAACATTGACAACATTGACAACGTTGTCAACGGTATCGTCAACGATTTGAGCAGTGTCAGTATCAGCACCGTCAGTAAATTGAGTAGTTTCATTGGCATCTTCAACGGCACTTTTAGCAGCTTGAGCAGCTTCATTGGCAGCTTCAACAGCACTTTTAGCAACTTGAGCAGATTCATTGGCATCTTCAACGGCACTTTTAGCAACTTGAGCAGTTTCTTTGGCATTTCCAATAGCGATTTCGGCAATTTCAGCAGAAGCATCAGCTTTTACAATAGCGTCTTTGGCAATTTCGGCATAATAATCAGCCTTTGCAATAGCAACAGCATCTCCGTCGCGTTTAGCAACTTGAGCAGTTTCATTGGCATTTGCAATAGCGATTTCGGCAGCTCGAGCGTCTTTATCGGCATTTTCAGTAGCGGTTTTAGAGATTTCGGCATAATAATCAGCCTTTGCAATAGCGACTTTGGCAACTTGAGCGTCTTTATCGGCATTTTCAGTAGCGATTTTAGCGACTTCGGCATAATAATCAGCTTTCTCAATAGCGGCTTTGGAGGCCTGATCGATTTTAGTGGATTCGGTATTTATATTTTTCATTTGTTGTTCTCCTTTGTATTAATATAAAATTTTATCAACTTTATTAATAAAAGTTTCTTTTTATTGAATTAAGTCAGATTAATTATAC
>CAJHVQ010000694.1_pt1 | contig 20147 bp, 16 predicted proteins | sample 9196941 | NCBI WGS metagenome assembly CAJHVQ01 (sample SAMEA7706167, study PRJEB36976) | symbiont metagenome | biome: Marine hydrothermal vent biome [ENVO:01000030]; feature: Bathymodiolus gill tissue material [ENVO:01001393]; material: Bathymodiolus-dominated oceanic mussel reef... | reverse complement strand
GGAAAAACTGACCGTGTACCATAGAGTGTAATGTGTTTGGAGAGTACCACACTGCCTGCAAGGTAAAGACCTATTTTGTAGATTTCGAAAACTCTCCATAGCTTATTCAGTGTCAGTCAAAAGTCATTGACCCGGTTGACCCATCCCTTCCCTTATTTCTATATACATGTAGTTTTCTATTATTAATGGACAAAACTCTACGACATGCGTGCTGACTTCACTTTTCCAATAGTCAACTTCCCATTCATGAGTAACAATATTCGAGCGTATGGAGTTTATACATTACTCTTACGTTTATTTATGTGGGTTTATCCAAGCACGAAGCATTCAGGAACGCTTCATCATACGGTCGATCAGATTGTTTAATTCGACAGAAACAACCAGATTGGTCATTTTGGAGGCAAAAGATTTCGATGTCTATATCCGTTGTTCCGTCGATGACATTTTACACCGAAGAAAGAGTTGGATTTCAATAATATTTCAGTTGTATCGTGGCGGTCAGTTTCACTGGTTGAGGAAACCGGAGTACCCAGAGAAAACCACCGATCTTCCGCAAGTCACTGACAAACTTTATAACATAATGTTGTATCGAGTGCACCTCGCCTTTAGCGAGGTTCGAACTCACAACGTTAGTGGTGATATGCTCTGATTGCACAGGTATGTGTAAATCCAACTACCATACGATCACGACCACGATGGCCCCCTACAAACAGCTCAGTTTTTCACTTTACTCAATGACAGACTAATCATCACATTTACCAAACTGGAATGTCACGATATAACTGAAGCATTATCAAAAGTGGCGTTAAACATCATAATCTTTAACCCCTTCAACGCTACAAACAAACAAATGTCATATAAACAGTTCAGTATTGCACTTCACTCAATGACAGAGTAATCATCACATTTGCTGCCACAATGTAGTTGAAATATTGTTGAAAGTGGCGTTAAACACTTAATCCCCTTATCACATTTATTAAATTGGGATTTCAAACATTATACTGTATATCTTCTTTTTGAAGTGATTTATAATATATATGTAAATTAGTTTTTCAAACCTCAGACATATACGGGATCATATATCATTAATATTATAAAAAGAAATTGTACTGAACGTACTTAATATACAAATAAACAGTGACATACCCAGCATACCCGATACACGTACAGTCAAACCTGTATTATGAGATCAACTTTGGGACAAAGAAAGAGTCCTGATGAGACACGTGACCTCTTAAAAGAGGTTCAATTCATATACAATTTTCTATGACAAGACAAGAAAAATGTGACCTTTAAACACAGGTGACTGCTTAATAGAGGTGACTGCTTAATAGAGGTGACTTCTTAATAGAGGTGACTGCTTAATAGAGATGGCTGCTTAATAGTGGTGACTGCTTAATAGAGGTGGCTGTTTAATAGAGGTGACTGCTTAATAGAGGTGGCTGCTTAATAGAGGTGACTGCTTAATAGAGGTGACTACTTAATAGAGGTGACTGCTTAATAGAGGTGACTACTTAATAGAGGTGACTACTTAATAGAGGTGACTGCTTAATAGAGGTGACTACTTAATAGAGGTGACTACTTAATAGAGGTGACCTCATGGGCAGTTTGACTGTAGTTACTTAGTTTCATTTACAATTCTTTTTATTTCAGAGACTTTCTTAGTTCACTAACCGATGATCCGTTTGACATGTCCTTTGGCAAACAGTCCTGATGTTACTCTATACTGGATAGAAAAAAGGGCCAAGCAATAGTTCTGGTCCAATATTTCTTGGAAGGACTGGACCTTGCTATAGTTCTTATCCAATATTTTTGGAGGGGCTGGACCTTCATAGAAGTTAGTTACTTGTCTGTGATATTTTTATCTATTGTACAGATTACAATTTTGTAATACATTTCTTGATGTACAAGTATATACAATGGTAATACAGTGGAACTTGTGCCATCCGACACCTGAGTTTTCCCCGACATCCTATGACATCCAACAAAAATTGATGGTCCCAAAGTATTTCTGTTAACTAAAATAAAGCCTGAGTATTCTGACATCCTGTACAATCGAACACATTTCCCTGGTCCCTTGGTGTGTCGGATTAGACAGGTTCTACTGTAGTAGGTGCTATTTTTGTGTCGCCACAAAAACGTGTCAGAATTATATCATGGGTAAGGCTTATGGTTATTTCAACAATATTTCAGTTTATCCTGGCAGTGAGTTTTGTCAGTACATGACCAATGTTATATCGCCACAAAAACGTGTCAGAATTATATCATGAGTAAGGCTATTTAACGCCACTTCAACAATATCTTACTTTATTGTAGTGCCGAGTTTTGTCAGTACATGACCAATGTTATGTCGTCACAAAAACATGTCAGAATTATATCATGGGTAAGGTTTATAGGTATTTAACGTCACTTCAACAATTTTTCAGTTTATCGTAGCAGTGACTTTCGTCAGTATATGACCAATGATATAGACTACTTTAATAAATACCCATACCAACTAGTGGCCGTCGTGGCTACAGTCCTGTGGTAATTTGACCTACAATTACCTTAGCAATTAGTGCATATCATCATTAATATTTTTACTTTGATTCCAATCAATGGGGCAGAGCATATACTTCATTGTAGAACTCTGCGATAAATTTTGTCAGCGACTTGCAGAAGGTTGGTGCTTTTCTCAACGTATTCCTTCTACCAACAAATGAAGATAAAAACTGACTACCACAATAAAAATGAGATATTGTTAAAAGTAACATTTCTTTTCTGTATATACATTATCAGTATGTGAAAAATAAACCTCAGGGAAGGAAAAAAATCATGATGCAAATATGTCTGCTCATATCATTTTCAATGATCTTCTGAACATCCCCACCAGATGGGTATAGGGGTGTGAACTCGTGCCAGTGTTGTAAGTCTTGTCATCAGAGGTCGACGACCGTACCAATTGTGCCATATACGAATGCCAGCAATCAGACAGTGTGCAATGAAAAATTGGAAAAAATATATAGAACATATTCTAAATGAAATCGTATCGGATTACAATATATATTATCTTACGGGATATGCAATCGGCAAACCTCGTGAGGAATGCAATCGGCAAACCGCGGGATTAACGCAATCGGTAAACCTCGTGAACAACGGAATATACCGAGTTGTGAAGTGATATATTGAGATAGGCGTTGATTGCATTACTACCATATATGAGAGAGTAGACTTCTCTCCTCCTCCAGAAAATCTCCTTTCGTCTGTCTTCTCCTTTTTCTTACCTCCATTCTCCCCACATCCCGTTACTCTGTCTACATATTATTATATGTACAATCAATCCGGCACGGCTTCAGAGGTCTTCTACATTTAAACTATTATCATTTCTGGACAACATCGTGTAGCAAAACGAACAGAAATGCAGATGTAGAAAACCAAAACTGTCATGCGACATAGGCATGTGATCGTGATCTCGAATGTCCTAAAACTAGCACGATTCATTTGATTTTAAAGATTATAATATGTTAGTTTGACACTTATTTTAATATATTATAATATGTATACCGTGATACTTTTTGCTTATGTTTCATTAAAATTTTCCTGTTTTTATTGTATAGAAATTTATAGATTGTTAACTTATATAAAAATAACAAACACAGTTAACGTACAATGTAGAATAAATGGTACACTTCACCATTTATTTATGTTCGATTAAATTTGTGATTATATAAAATAACATTACGTTTATCTTCAAAATATTCTATGTGTTCCAGCACTTGAGCAAGATGAGTATAAAAACCTTCTAATTCGTCAAAACTGGCAATCTTATTGCTACTTTGTTCAAACTGCGTTGTGGTGTTATAGACATAATTTTGATAAGCAAAGACTTGAATGGCGGAAGCCACATTCAAAGAAAAATAATCAGGATTACCGGGGATGGTCATCAGTATTTGACATAAATCTAACTCTTCATTGGTTAACCCGTATTTTTCTGTGCCAAATACCACCGCTACGGTTTGGTTCTCAACTGAGGTTATTTTTTGAATCTCATTGCAAGCACCCACAACATCCATTTGCTTCCATTTAATATTGCGTTGGCGCGCACTGGCACCAATGACCAAATGCGTGCCTTGCAGGGCTTCTTCTAAGGATTCACAGACTAGCGCATTGGACAATACATCATCTGCACCACTCGCTCTAGCAGTGGCAACGGCCGATGGGTAGCCTTGTGGATTGACCAAAGTCAACTGCGATAAATTCATATTTTTCATCGCTCTGGCAGCCGCACCAATATTACCTGGCTCGGTGGTATTAACCATAACCACACGCACCCTGTCAAAGGTATGGGTATAATTCTCTTCTTTATTCATTTTTGCCTTTTATCATGCATCCTACGCTTAATATTGCCATTAAAGCCGCCAGAAAAGCGGGTGACATCATTTTGAGATACCACAACCAAATTGAGCTTTTAACGATTGAAAATAAAGCGGCTAATGACTTTGTTTCTGAAGTTGATAAAGCCGCTGAAGATGCTATTATAGACGAGTTGAAATACGCCTTTCCCGATCATTGTATTTTGGGTGAAGAAAATGGCGAAATTTTAGGCAATAGTCGCTTTCAATGGATTATTGACCCACTCGATGGTACCACCAATTACTTGCATGGTTTCCCGCAATACTGCGTCTCTATCGCCTTATACGAAGACAATGAAGCCACGCACGCTGTGGTATATGACCCATTTAAAGAAGAAATGTTTACCGCTTCAAGGGGGCAAGGGGCTTATCTTAACGAACAAAGGATTCGCACTACCAATACCCGCGGTTTTGAAAACACACTGATTGGCACAGGCTTTCCTTTTAAAGCACCGCAACATCTAGATGCTTACCTTGATATGTTTAAGGCAATTCATCCAAAAGTGGCAGGCATTCGCCGTGCAGGCTCTGCTGCACTTGATCTGGCTTATTTGGCTGCAGGTCGCTTAGATGGCTTTTGGGAAATTGAGCTTAACATTTGGGACATTGCCGCTGGCGTGCTTTTGGTTAAAGAAGCAGGTGGTTTTGTAGGGGATTTTTCGGGTCGTGATAAGTATTTAGAGACTGGCAATGTTGTGGCTGGCAATGAACAAGTATTTAAAGCTATTTTAAAAACCATTCATCCACATTTAACGGCTGATTTACAGCGCTAAAATTTTATGCAAAAGTCTTTTAAAAACACAATTTTAAAGATTTCTTTATCTTTCTTCTTCTTGGCTGTTGCCTCTATGTTGATTCAAAGAACTTTTTATCCGATATATGTCGACACTCAAGGCCTGTTACACGAAACCCTATGGACACCGATTGGCGCTTTTTCTTTCGTGCTAAGCGTAGCTGGTTTGGTTGTTTATTTAATGTTGTTGATTTTAATGTTAATCAAGCGTCGGATAAAGTAAGTTGCTCTCCATTTAGCTTCTTGGTTTTTTCACTCATTAAATACACAATCGCTGAGCTTTTATCCTCAGGCAAAGGATTTTTGTCAGAATTTTCAGCAGGATAAGCAGCCCTTCTCATCTCAGTCCTCATACGCCCTGGGTCTAGAGAATTGACTTTAATATTGGTTTTCTCCAATTCGTCTGATAGGGTTTGGCTTAAACCTTCAATTGCAAATTTACTCACGCCATAGGCACCCCAATAAGCTCTTGCACTACGCCCTACTGAAGAGGATAAAAATAATATGCGTGCATCAGCAGATTTATTCAAAGCAGGAATTAAAAATTGCGTCAGCATAAAAGGCGCATTGATATTAATTTGCATAGTGGCGTACCACAGTTTAATATCATATTGCTCAATTGGCATCATTGTGCCAATAATACTAGCATTGTGAATCAGCCCATCAAGGCGTCCGAAATTATCCAAAATATTTTTTTGTAGTTGCTCATAATGTTCAGGTGTTGCGCCTTCTAAGTCAAACGGGTAAAGAATTGGCTCTTGATATTTGGCATCCACTACTTCGTCATACACCTCCTCTAATGAGCCTAAATCACGCCCTAGCATAATCACACTCGCACCTGCTTTGGCCAAGTCTAGCGTCATCGCCCTGCCGAAGCCACGGTTGGCACCCGTGACTAAAATGGTTTTACCGTTTAACGCATCATTGGTAATTTGATAATTGGTTTTAATATTCATTTCAATTCCTTTTTACTTTGCACACCCAGTTCTTTTAATTTTTCCGCACGACCAATAAGATTGCCTTTACCAGTAGAGAGTTTAATGCGTGCATCTTTATAGCTGTCTCTTGCTTTATCCAATTGCTTTTCTATCTCGTCCATAGATTTCACAAAGCCTGATAATTTATCATACATCGCCCCTGCTTGGCGCACAATCTCTTCGGTGTTTTTATTTTGCCGTTCGGTATTCCAAATATGATTAACGGTTTTTAGGCTCATCATCAGCGTTGAAGGGGATACCAATGCTACATTTTTCTTTAGTGCATCGTTAAATAAATCAGGTTTTTGCTCTAATGCTACTAGTAGAGATGCCTCAATCGGGAAAAATACAAAAATATAATCCAGTGTATTTACACCTTCTAAGTTTTCATATGACTTTAATGAGATGTTTTTAATATGGGTATCAATAGATTTGATATGTGCGCTAATTGCTGTGCTATCGCCTGAGACATAGTCCTGATAACTTTTAAGAGAGACCTTGGAATCAATAATAATGTCTTTATCATCAGGCAAATGCACGATTACATCAGGTCTTAATACCCTCCCTTCTTCATCTTTGAGTGTTGATTGTACATGGTATTGCTCACCTTTATTTAATCCAGAATCCTCCAAAATTGACTCTAATATCATCTCCCCCCAGTCACCTTGCTGTTTGTTGTCATAAGTCAATGCGTTAGTGAGTTTCTGCGTGCCTTCAAGTGTATTCTTATGTGCATCTGTTAAGGTTTTAATTTGTTGTTCAAGTGAACTTCTGTCTTTAACTTGCTCAATGGAAAGCCCTTCTATTTTTTTGCGAAAATCTTCAATTTGTGTTTTTAATGGCTTGAGTAAATCTGCATTCTTTTCACTGAGTTCAAGGCTGTCTTTTTTTAAAACTTGGGCAGAAATCCTTTCAAAGGCTTCGTTTATCTGCGTTTGCGAGCGTTGCGTGGTATTAAAAGTCTTTTCTTGCTCTTTGAGCTTTATCTCTAATTCAGTGTTCTTGGTTTTAAGCTTAAAAAGCCAAAAAAACACAGCAGATACACCTATAAATAAACCTAATAATAACTCTTGCATTAAATCAATCTCTGTATTTCTTGTGGGCAATCAATAAGATAGTCATAATTCCAACCCTGCACAACCTTGCCATAGCCATAAGTGACTGCAACCGTTTTAATGCCTGCATTTTTACCTGCGATCATATCATTTTCATCATCACCAACAAACAAGCACGAGACTGGGCTAACGCAGAGTTGCGCACAAGCATAAAGTAAGGGCGCAGGATGTGGTTTGTTATATTCTAGTGTGTCGCCACACACAACTACATCAGGCTTAATGCCCAATTTACCCAACAATAAATGGCTTAAATTTTCAGGTTTGTTGGTGACAACACCCCACAAGAGTTTGCGCTGTTTAATCAGTTTTAATAAATCATCAATGCCCTTAAAAGTTTTCGCGTATTTGTCAATATTATCGGTGTAAATTTGCAGTAGTCTTTGATGTCTTTTAGTGAATTCAGGATGCGACTCATTACACTCAAAACCCATAGCCACTAAAGCTTTTCCACCATGTGCCACCAAAGGCTTGATCGCCTCATACGGCTTTTCTTCCACACCATTTTCCAACAGCAAAGTATTGAGTGCATAAGCAAGATCAGGGGCAGTGTTAATTAATGTGCCATCTAAATCAAAAAGAATAGTGCTAAGCGTCATAAAAAATCATTAAAATTCTAAGTTGATAAATTATAACGCTTACATACTCTGTACTGAACAAATATGCTTTTTTTAAGGTCTTTACTTTACTTTTTAGGTTCAATGATAGTTTTAGGTTTGCTGGTAACAACCGCATTCGCACTGTTTTTTATTCCAATTAAAGCGCGCTACGCCATATTGGTAAATTGGTCAAAGTTTTGTATATGGTGGCTACGCATAACGCTAAACATCAAGCTTAAAGTCATTGGTAGGGAAAACATTCCTACAACACCATGCGTGATTGTCTCTAATCATCAATCTACTTGGGAAAGCATTGGCCTACAACAAGTTTTTCCGCGTCAGACTTGGGTGCTTAAGCGAGAGTTATTACTAATTCCAGTATTTGGTTGGGGGTTGGCAATGTTGAAGCCTATTGTTATTAATCGTGGCGAAAAACTCAAAGCCCTAAAAAAAATAATCAAACAAGGTGCTGATAGAATTAATGAAAAGATTTTTGTTGTAGTGTTCCCTGAAGGTACGCGTCAGCCTTATGGAGAACTCGGTGAATACCAAAAAGGTGGTATTTCTATCGCTAAGAAAACAGGTTGTGATATTTCACCTGTATATCATAACGCAGGCAGAGCATGGCCTAAAGGTAGTTTTATTAAATATCCTAATACCATTACCGTTGTTATTGGAAGCCCTATTAGTGTTAAAGGTAAATCTACAACAACTCTAACCAAGGAAATCCGAGATTGGACTGAGTCTCAGGCAGTCAAATACTAAAAACTCAATAAAAACACTTATTCTATGTTGTGGATTTTGCTAAGCACTGGCTATTAACTATAGGGCTGCGCATTAAAGATTTTGCAAAATAATTCTGCTGTTTTTTGCGTGTCATATAACGCTGAATGTGCATTGGCATCCTCCCATTCAATGCCCGCCACACGCATCGCTTTAGCAAGCACTGTTTCACCGTAATATAAGGCTGAAAGACTTACTGTATCAATAGTTGAAAATTGATGAAATGGATTTTTGAGCTTTGTTCTGTTGCTCGCCGCAACTAAAAACCCTAGGTCAAAAAATGCGTTGTGCCCCACTAAGATTGCACGCGTACATTCTTGAGTTTTTACCTCAGCACTAACGGTTTGAAAAATCTCATTCAATGCTTGTTTTTCACTCACTGCCATACGCAATGGATTATGCACATCAATGCCATTGAATTTAAGCGCTGCCGCTTCAAGATTGGCACCCTTAAAAGGCTCTATATGAAAGTGACAAATATCTTTTGGGTAAAATATACCATTCTCATTAATGCCAATCGTTATCGCACAAATCTCAAGCATAGCATCGGTTTTATTGTCAAAACCTCCAGTTTCAATATCAATCACCACAGGTAAATAGCCTCGAATACGGTCTTTAATTTGCATTACAAATTCTCTTTAGAGACGATTTTAAAAAAGATAGATGAGTTACGCTGATGGTCAAACAAGGCTTGACGATTCTTAGGCAGCTCACTAATTTCCATTTTTACAAAGCCTTGGTTTAAAAACCACTGTGCATTATGTCTAGACAATGCAAATACTTTAGAAAAATTATCAGCAAGTGCTTTTTGCATTACTTTATTTAAGAGTTTAGTTGAAATTCCTTGGTTTTGTACTTTTTCCGATACTGCTAAAGCATAAATCTCGCCCATATCGCCTTCTTGAGAGTTTTTTAAACCTACACAAGCCACTAACTCACCAGATTGCTCCAGCAAGACAAAATCATTAATATTGTCGTTGATTTGAGCGTATGTTCTTGGCAGAATCTTGTCTTCTTTAACGAAAGGTGCGATCAATGCTAAGATTTTTTGCGCTGTATTCAATTTGTGTATTTATTAGGGGTAGAGAAAAACTTCATTTTAGTCTAAAATTTATCTCTTTATAGCAAACGAAATACTTTTATGTCTAATAAACGCAAATATTCTTCTCAGGTTGTTGATGGTTATGAACGCGCAGCAAGTCGCGCCATGCTATATCCAGTAGGTTTTAAAAAGGAAGACTTTAGCAAACCACAAGTCGGTATTGCCTCCACTTGGTCGATGGTAACACCTTGTAATATGCACATTAACAAACTGGCTGACGAAGCAGAAAAAGGCGTTAATTCTGCTGGCGGTAAAGGCGTTATCTTTAATACCATCACCATTTCAGATGGTATTTCTATGGGCTCTGAAGGCATGAAATATTCTTTGGTTTCCCGTGAGGTAATTGCTGATTCTATTGAGACAGTTGTAGGTTGCCAAGGCTTTGATGGCATCGTTGCAATTGGCGGTTGTGATAAGAATATGCCTGGTTGTATTATTGGCTTGGCACGGCTTAATCGTCCGAGTATTTTTGTTTATGGTGGCACTATTCAGCCAGGTGAAGGACACACTGATGTTGTTAGTGTGTTTGAGGCAGTAGGACAATTTGCCAACAATGCCATTAGTGAGATTGAACTGGAAAATATTGAAAAAACTGCCATTCCTGGTCCAGGCTCTTGTGGTGGTATGTATACCGCCAATACGATGGCATCAGCAATTGAAGCCTTAGGCATGAGTTTGCCGAACTCCAGCGCACAAGACGCCATCTCAGAGGACAAAAATAACGATTGCGTGCGTGCAGGCGAAGCAGTACTTAATCTTTTAGAAAAAGATATTAAGCCAAGCGATATTATGACCATGCAAGCTTTCGAAAATGCAATTACAGTGATTATCACACTGGGTGGCTCCACCAATGCGGTCTTACATCTTATTGCTATGGCAAACGCCACTGGCGTTGACTTAAAGATTGACGACTTTACTCGCATTGGTGCTAATGTGCCTGTGATTGCCGACCTTAAGCCTTCAGGTAAGTATATGATGAGTGAACTGGTTGAAATCGGTGGCACCCTACCCTTGATGAAAATGCTGCTTGATGCAGGGCTATTACACGGCAACTGCATGACAGTGACTGGCAAAACAATGGCACAAAACCTAAAAGATGTTGCACCTTACGCTGACTCACAAGAAATCATCAAGTCTTTAGACAATCCAATCAAAAAAGACTCACATCTGCGTATCTTGCGTGGCAACTTAGCACAAGAGGGTGCAGTAGCGAAAATCACAGGCAAAGAAGGCTTGAGCTTTAGAGGTAGCGCAAAATGTTTTGGTCGTGAAGAAGAAGCATTAGAGGCCATCCTAAACGAAAAAATCCAAGCAGGCGATGTTATTGTTATTCGTTATGAAGGTCCTGTAGGTGGTCCTGGTATGCGTGAAATGCTTGCCCCAACTTCTGCGGTAATGGGTAAAGGTTTGGGTGGTAAAGTAGCCCTAATTACCGACGGTCGTTTCTCGGGAGGCACTCATGGTTTCGTGGTTGGACATATCACCCCAGAAGCCTTTAAAGGCGGCGTATTAGCCGTGGTTGAAGATGGCGATGAAATTTTGATTGACGCTAAAAATAATGTCTTAGAGCTCATCGTTGAAAAGTCCATCATTGATGAACGCTTATCTAACTGGACACAGCCAAAACCCAACTATACCAAAGGTGTGCTGGCCAAGTTTGCCAAACTGACCAAGTCTGCTTCTGAGGGTGCAGTAACCGACTGATAGATATGTTTGCTAAAAATATTAACCAGGCTCGCTATTTTTTACAAAAGGCATAAACTACAAGTAGCCGGTAAGGCGAATTTTGAAAAATATACAGAAACATAGGCAGAGCCATGCGACTGAATATTTTTTGAAATTCAACACCGTAAAAAGGAAAAAGACGAGGTAATTTAAGCGGGTATAAACACCATTTGCCTATCATCTAAATTAACCGAAGCGACCTGTATCTTGATGGTGTCACCCAAACGGAAGACTTTGCCGCCTCGTTGACCTTTGAGTTGATGGTGAATTTCATCAAAATTGTAATAATCATCTTTCATATCACGAATAGAAATCATGCCTTCGGTATAGATGTCAGTGAGCTCAATAAAGATACCAAAGGCAGCGATACCAGAGATAACACCGCTAAAGGTTTCGCCAACTTTATCGCGCATATATTCACATTTCAACCACTGCTCAACATCTCGGGTGGCTTCGTTTGCTCTACGCTCTGTGGCTGATAATTCAACGCCTAACTCTACCATTGCCTTACTGGGTTTTCTGGTACTTTTATTGAGCACACGGTTGATTGCGCGATGTACGAGCAAATCAGGATAGCGTCTGATTGGTGAAGTAAAGTGGGTGTAATCATCGAACGCTAAGCCAAAGTGACCTTCATTAGCAGGTGTATAGACAGCTTGCTTCATGGTGCGTAAAACCACAGTTTTAATGATGTTTTCATCATCTCTGCCTTTGGCATCTTCTAACACTTTAGCGAAATGCTTGGATTCTGGTTGCACACCACCCTCCAAGGTTAAACCGACTGCAGTTAAAAATTGACGCGTTAGCTCAACCTTCTCTGCGGTTGGCTTAGGGTGAATACGGTATAAGAAATCTTCATTATTCTCAGCTAAGAACTTCGCTGTGGCTTGATTTGCCATCAGCATACATTCTTCAATGAGTTTGTGTGCATCGTTGCGAGAAGTTGCCACAATATTATCAATTTTGCCATTATCATCAAACAAAACTTGCGTCTCAATACGGTCAAAGTCCATAACACCGCGTTTGGTTCTAGCACCTTTTAAAACCTTATATAGATCATACAAGGCATTTAAATTATCCATAACACCTGAATATTGCTGCGTTAACTCGCTGTCGTGTTCTTCTAAAATTTTACCAACCTTGGTATAAGTCAAACGAGCGTGTGAAAACATAACTGCTGGATAAAACTTATAATCAAGCAAATTACCCTCTGCATCAATATTCATCTCACAAGTCATACATAGGCGCTCTACATCAGGGTTAATTGAGCATAGGCCATTTGAAAGCTCTTCAGGCAGCATTGGTACCACACGACGCGGGAAATAAACCGAATTACCGCGCTGCACCGCATCTATATCAAGTGCTGTGCCTTCTTCTACATAGTACGATACATCAGCAATGGACACTACCAGTTTCCAGCCGTTATTTGTAGACTCAGCGAATACTGCATCATCAAAGTCACGAGAATCTTCACCATCGATAGTAACCAACTTCATATTGGTAATATCAATACGCCCTATTTTGTCTTGCGCGCTCACTTCTGTTGGTAGTTGCTTAGTTTGGGCTAGAGTTTCTTCTGAGAAATCCACTGGAATACCATTACGGTAAAGTGCCGCCTCAGTTTCAACGCCTTCATCCATATAGTCGCCTAAAATTTGGGTGATTTTGCCTTGTGCAGGCGTTTTAAAGGTTGGTGCTTGCGTAATCTCAACAACAACAATTTGCTGCTCAGTATTCTCGTTGCTAGTCTTAGGAATATCAATGTTATTGCAAATTCGCTTGTCATCAACCACCACATAAGCGCCACCTTCAGAGCCAAAATGTAGACGACCTACAACGCTTTTAAGACTCTCAAGCACTTCAACAACCTCAGAATCACCACGCTCATCAAGCATTCGTGCTTTAACTCTATCGCCATGAAAAACCAATTTCATCTGATGCGCAGAAAGACGCAAATCCTTACCGCCTTCATCTAGCATTACAAAGCCAAAACCTCTTGGATGCGCACTAATCGTGCCAATCATAACATCTTTTTCAACATTAAAAATACTGTATTCACCCTCACGATTACAACTCAGTTGCTTATCGCGTACCATCGCTCTAAGGCGGTGTGTTAAAGGCTTTTTCTGCTTACCTTTAACTTCAAGTAAGTCGTATAAATCGTAGGTTGTAACTGCTTGTTTGGCGACATGTTCAAGAATATATTCTCTTGAAGGGATTGGATTGTCGTATTTCTTTGATTCTCTGTTTTGGTGCGGGTCGCTCATAATAAAGCCTTTATTAGTTAATTAGTTATTCGTCAAATGGATGGTTTAGTATTAGTGTTTCATCTCGGTCTGGACCTGTGGATAAAATATCTACAGGCAAGTTTGAAAGCTCTTCAATCTTGCGAATGTAGTCTTGTGCTTGTTGTGGTAAGTTGTCAAATGAATCTGTGCCAATGGTAGAAGCCTTCCAACCAGGCATTTCAATATAGATAGGCTTGGCATCAGCATAGCCTTGCGCATCATACGGTGGTGTAGTTACTTCTTTGCCATTCAGCTCATAAGCCACGCAAATTTTAATACACTCTAAAGAATCTAAAACATCTAATTTGGTCAGGCAGATGCCTGTCACTGCGTTGAGATTAAACGAACGCTTAAGGGTCACCATATCTAACCAACCACAACGACGCTGACGACCTGTGGTAGCGCCAAACTCACAACCTACAGTGCCTAATGTCTTACCAATAGTATCACCCTTATCAGTTTCAACATTATAAACCAATTCTGTTGGGAATGGTCCACCGCCAACACGGGTGGTATAAGCTTTAACGATACCCAGCACATAATCAATGTCTGTTACACCCACACCTGAGCCTGTTACCGCACCCCCTGAAGTGGTGTTTGATGAAGTTACAAATGGGTAAGTACCTTGGTCAATATCAAGCAATGCACCTTGTGCGCCTTCAAACAAGATATTTTCATTGTTGGCAATATGTTGATGAATTTGCTGCGTAACATCGGCAATCATCGGAATCACAACTTTTGCATGCTCTAACGCCTGTGCTAACACCTCATCATAATCCAACGCCGAAACGCCATAATAGTGCGTTAATGCGAAGTTATGATATTCCATGACATCTTTAAGCTTCTCAGCAAATGCATTGGTATCCAATAGGTCGCCAACACGCAATCCACGACGCGCAACTTTGTCTTCATATGCGGGGCCAATACCATTGCCTGTAGTGCCAATAGCAGCTTTACCACGCTTAAGCTCACGCGCATTATCAAGTGCCACATGGTAAGGCATAATCAGCGGACACGCTGGTGATATTTTTAAACGCGAATGCGCACTAACAGCAGCACTCAGTTCGCCCAATTCTTTAATGAGTGCAGACATTGATAATACCACACCGTGACCAATCAAGCATTCAACTTCTTCACGCAAAATACCTGATGGAATAAGATGTAACACGGTTTTGTTACCATCAATAACCAAGGTGTGTCCTGCATTGTGTCCGCCTTGAAAACGCACCACGCTGGATACTTTATCGGTAATCAAATCAACCACTTTACCTTTACCCTCATCACCCCACTGGGTGCCAATGATGACTACATTTTTTGACATACTTGCTTAACCCTTAATGTGTTAAAAATTTTAAATCAAATGAAAACCCTGTTGCCGCTCTTGGACGCCCGAACGACGCACTTAAACCATTGTAACGACCGCCTTGTGCCAAAGCCTTGGAATAGTTTTCATTATAAGCACAGAACACAACGCCTGTGTGATACTCATAAGCCTTAAGTTCACCAAGGTCAATCACGATTTCAACACCTGCTGTACTCAAGTTTGCGTTAATTTGTACCAAATCTTGGACGGCTGCTTTTGCCTTAGGTATATCCTTAAATAGAGTTAAGGCTTCGTCCAATACGCTGGCATCGCCTTCTAGTTTCATTAATGCACTAAATTTATCCGCGTTTTTAAGTGTATTGTTACTTAAAAATACTGCCAAGTCTGGTGCCGAGCGTTTGACAAAGATTTGTCTGAGTGCTGGTATTTGCTCATCATTTAATGCCTCTTGTGCAATTAAAGCGTCAAACACAGCCACATTTCCTAAGCTCAGCACAATCGGCTCAATGGCAAGCAACTTTAAGCTCTCAAGCATCAATACAATTACCTCAATATCAGCATCAATGCTGTTAGAGCCATATAATTCTGCACCTGCTTGAATCGGTGAGCGCGATGTATAAAAATCGTCTGCCTTAGTCTGCAAAATCGCATTCACATAACAATACTTTGAAATTTTATCACTGCCCTGCTTAGCGTCAATGCGTGCAATTTGCGGGGTGATATCGGCATGTACACCTAGCATCTTGCCACTACTAGGGTCTAGAAATTTAAAAGTCTTCTTATTAACTGATTCACTAGTCAACAACAAAGACTCAATATTTTCTACCATGGGTGGAATAACCAGTCCAAAGCCCTTATCAGTATATAAATCAATAAGTTGGCGACGCACACGCTCAAACACTAACGCTCTATCGCCAGTCAATTCATCAACCCCTTCGGGGAGTTGCCAAGTGTTCATGATTGATTATTTTATGTTTATTGCTGGATTAAAATGGCGGAAAAATTCAGTATTTGGATTCAGTACCATAATATCATTTCGACCTGAGAATGACTTCTTATAAGATTCCAATGAGCGGTAGAATGAATAAAACTTCGCATCTTTATTGTAAGCTTTTGCGTAATTATTTGCAGAAACAGCGTCACCTTCACCGCGAATTTTCTCAGAATCTCGGTAAGCATTCGCTAAAATAATCGTGCGTTCTTTGTCTGCTGCTGCGCGGATGATTTCTGCCTCTTCTGCACCCTTTGACCTAAACTCCTTAGCAACACGATGACGCTCTGCTTGCATACGACGATAAACAGAATTTAACACTTCTTCTGATAAATCAATACGCTTGATACGCACATCAATAATTTCAATACCGAACTCACTAATATCTTTCTTTGCCAATTGTTTGATATTTACCATAATCTCGCTACGCTCACCAAAAACCACATCGGCAATAGTGCGCTTAGAAAATTCACTTTTAAGGCCTGTTTTGATGATTTGTGCCAAACGGCTGTTGGTTCTTGCCATATTGCCGTTAGTTGATATGTAAAACTGCTTAGCATCAATAATGCGCCATTTCACATAATAATCAACATTGACATTTTTCTTTTCACCCGTTAAAAAACGCTCTGCAGGTGCGTCTAATGTTTGAATACGATTGTCAAACTTCACCACATTGTTGAAAAGTGGGGTTTTAAATTTGAGTCCTGGCTCCTGCTCAACAGTGATGATTTGACCTAAGCGTAATTTAATCGCTGTTTGTGTTTCACTAACTGTATATAACGCCGAAATACCAACGAAAAAAACAATGACCAAAAATACAATTGCAAGTTTTTTCATTATCTAACCTCTCTATTACGGAAAACATTTCTAATACTACCATCCTGTTTGACTTGTTGTGACTGCGACCCTTGAATAACGATTTTATTAGTGTGCGCCGCCTTATTGTCTAATAATTTGTCAATCGGTAAAACCATCATATTGTTAGCCTTTGAATCAACCACCACCTTGCTGGTATTTGCAAGCACATTTTCCATTGTTTCACGATATAAGCGCTCTCTAGTTACGCCAGGGGCTTTTTGATACTCGGTTAAAATTTTCTTAAAACGCGCAGCTTCACCTTCAGATTTGGAAACAACTTTTGATTTGTAACCCCTTGCTTCTTCAAGCATACGCGCGGCTCTACCGCGAGATTTCGGCAAAATATCATTGGCGTAAGTTTGCGCTTCATTAATCAAGCGTTGTTTGTCTTCACGCGCCTTTACCGCATCAGAAAATGCCGCTTGCACTGGCTCCGGCGGTTGCACATCTTGCATGTTAATGGTTGTAATTAACAAACCTACTGCGTAAACATCAAGCAATTCTTGGGATTTTTCCTTAATACTATCGGCAATTGCTGCGCGACCTTCAATCAAGATATAGTCCATAGAATTTTTACCAACGACCTGACGAATAGCACTTTCAACTACTTGGCGTAAAGTCAATTTAGGATTGGCAACATTAAATAAATATTTCTGCGCATCATTAATCTTATATTGAACAGCAAACTTAGCGTTAATCATATTTTCGTCTTTGGTTAACATTAACGATTCAGAGGATACATTGCCACCACGACGATTTTTAACGGCATCTCTATAACCAATTTGCATATCTTGAATAGCCTCAACATTGATGCGATTTAGACTCTCAATCGGATACGGCAAGTGCCAATGTGGGCCTTGAGAAGTTTCTTCTTGAAAGGCACCAAAACGCAATATCACCCCTTTTTCAGCAGGGGCAATAATATAAAAACCGTACCCAAGCCAAACCAGTAGAGCTAATATAAATAGGTATTTGAAAATAGGTGTTTTTGATACGATAGGTGTACCAGGCTTTGATGACACACCGCCAAAAATATTACCAAATTTGTTTTTAAAATCCCTAATCACCTCGTCTAACTCTGGTGGTGTTTGGTTGTTTCCGCCACCCCAAGGGTTTTTCTTATTATTAGTCATTAAACCATTCCTTGTCTACATTACAAAATCCGAGTTATTTTACATTATATGTGCTTACAAAGATAGAGATTGCAAAGATGGCACCGTTTATTAGCCCACCTATGTTTGCGAAAAAATACCCCCGTAAGACTCAGTTTATCAAAATCATTTTTCATTATCATTTAAAAATCATGTACCTACCCTAAAAAAACCACGAATAAAAAAACGGGTGTGGCCTTGTTCTGTTTAATGCACCTGTCTTTTTAATGAAAGCATCCTTGTGTGTTTGCTTAATCTGATGGAGGAATTGGGTTATTAATCGAAATGCAACGAATGCTTAGACCAAAAGAACGATTCATAGTATGAAAACTAGCAGCAGTATTAGAGGCTATAAAATAGTGAGCCTCAATGTCACCAGCAGAAGGAGTAGGAACAGGAGAACGAGTCCATAAGAGAACGCTAGAGTTGGTATGTACAACACCAGACGACATAGCGCGGTAGCCAGCAGATGGGATTTTCAAGAAGCTGGAGAAGGCCGTGGCGGCATTAGTAATATTCGTATCCATCTCTGCCTTTAGTTCTTCCTTAGAGGGTATTTTAAAGGGTGCTGGGCAGAGACCCCCCCCAGGTTTACCCCAAGACTTCTCTCTCTCTTTACCTGCTGAGTCTGCACTCGTCCAATCAGAATGGCCAATAATAAATGGACCGTTATTAACACCCGTGTTCTCGAGACTAGTGAATTGCGTGGATGATGTGCCAGAAGTTCTCTTCTCGTGCTGATCATAGGCACGCCCCCATTGATAAAGGTCACCATAACTTTTTTGATCACTTCTGGACTTTGCTACTTGGCTTGCTCCAAGATTTCTATCCAACCATACTCTGTTAGTATTAGGTGAATGCACCGTTTTGTATGTTACACCGTCAAACGAGAACTCTCCTGATACAAATTCATGCACATCAGTGACTGTAACTTTTAGGTCTTTAGAGGCTGTGTTTTTATCAGAATCAGTTGCAATAATCGTTACTTCATAAACATTATTCATGTCTTCATCTAATGGATTTTCATAGTCTTTTTTACTCATTGAGATAACACCCGTTGTAGCACTAATAGTGAACATACTTGCATCCTTGCCACTTCCACCTTTTGTACTGAAAGCCCAAGTAACGGCGCCCACTCTATCGTCACCAGTTAAAGTTGGGGTTGGGCTTGTAAATGCATCCTTCTCAGCAACACTTGCTACAGCAATGAGATTAATCTTAAAGCTTGCTTCAGATTGGAAGCTGATAATCCCCCTTATTTCGCTTATGCTGTCTTTCTTTGTTTGATCTTTTTCTGCTGCAATTCTAAGGTTCTTTATTTTAATATTCTTTTCAGCAACGCTATTAATACCAATATCCTCGTAATCTCGCACTGTAGGGACTGGGTCGCCCTCTCCGTTGTAAAGAGAGATTTTAAGAATAGCTCTATCCTTAAGTAAGCCAAATACATTATCAACATTGCCTTTGATAGAAGTTTTGCCAGCAGCTACACTAACCCCTCTCTGAAAAGCACTCATTGCACTGCTGAGTTCAGCGGAAAGAGTCTTGTTCTTTATGGCATCCTTTAGAACAACAATAACCTCAGTTGCAGTTTTGCCACTGGTTGCAGCCATTTGTGAAATTATTGCAAGTGTAGCACCAAATTTACCTGCATCATCATTAGCAACCGGTCCAGCGTTGGCATTACTTGGAATGGTGCTAATAATATCAATACCATTCAAAACACCAAAGGCGGCGGCGACAGCGGCGTTTTGGGACACAATGTCTTTGGCGACAATATTAGTACCGGCCATTTTATAAGCGACTTCAGACAAAGGTGAGGCAAGTATTGTTAATGGACCTGTGCCTGAGTAGAATGTTGCTGCCCTCATTAGACTTGGGGCTAAAGTATTAGGAATTTGCGTGGCTTCATCCGTGTAAGTACCGTCTCTGCAAGCCATAGTAACAAGCCCTTCTGGTATGTTCATTACACCTACCAAATTGACTTGACCATTACTACCTGTGGAAGCAGTGCCTAAGGCAACACCAGAGCTGTTGTATAATGTACATGTCG
>CAJHVQ010000622.1_pt1 | contig 29236 bp, 26 predicted proteins | sample 9196941 | NCBI WGS metagenome assembly CAJHVQ01 (sample SAMEA7706167, study PRJEB36976) | symbiont metagenome | biome: Marine hydrothermal vent biome [ENVO:01000030]; feature: Bathymodiolus gill tissue material [ENVO:01001393]; material: Bathymodiolus-dominated oceanic mussel reef... | reverse complement strand
ATAAGAGGTATTTTAACAAAAGTTGGTTGATTTGTCTAGGGTTATTGTTGGTTTTATTGTTATAAATCAATTTGTTGTGTGGTTTTTAAGGGTTGACTACTTATGTAAACACTAACCAGTATAGTTGTTCTACTTCAGTTTATCAACTTCTTGTCATATATTTACAATATATTACAATTTTACTTTTTTATAGTTATAATGAAACCTGATTGTAACTGACTATCGCTTATTAAATTTGCTTTTCATACCAATGAAATTTATTTTTCGTAGGCTCCGCTTTTTATAGCGACCAAAATCTTCTTTATGGGGATTTTTTAATGCCTAAAATTCAGCAATGCACTGTTTAAACACTCGCCCACGCTGTTCAAAATTATCAAACATATCAAAACTGGTACAAGCTGGGGATAGCAAAATTGCACCGCTGTCAATTAAGGTGCTGGCGGTATTTACCGCTGCTTCCATAGAGTTAGTATAGGTGACTTTTGCAGTATGGATGTTGTTGCCTAATTCTTTGGCGCTTTGCCCGATTAGAACAACATTGGATATATTATTATCAATCAATTCAAATAAAGCACTGTAGTCTTCTTGCTTTTTGATGCCACCTGCAATGAGTACAATATTTTCATATTTGTCTATTAGTGCGTTTAATGCTGTAATAGTAGCCATAGCATTGGTGGCTTTTGAGTCGTTATAGTAATCGATATTTTGCTTTTTTACTACCCATTCTAGGCGGTGTTCTAAGCCTTTAAAGGTTTTGACGGTTGTAATCATTGAGTCGGTGTTAAGCCCGATTTGGTCGCCTAAAGCAAGTGCTGCCAATGCGTTAACTATATTGTGTTGCCCGATAAGTAGCATATCATCTACATCCATCAGTGAGTCATCACCTTTTAAGATATAGCAACTACCATGGCAGGTAACAGTACCAAAATCACTATCTTGCTTAGGTATATCCATACCAAAATATTTGGCATTATCTATCGTTGGGGTGAGTGGTTCATCTGCGTTAATAACTGGATGTTGGCAATATTGGTATAGGCTAAGTTTGGAACTGACATAATGTTGGAAACCTGGGTATCTGTCAAGATGGTCGGGGGTGATGTTGAGCACTACGCCAGTTAATAGTTCTAAATTCTGTGTGTAATCTAGTTGATAACTAGACAGTTCTAATACATAATAATCAATTTCATCACTTAAACAGTCTAATGCTGGCTTGCCAATATTACCGCCAATGGCGACTTTTTTGCCATCATTGGCAATCATCTCACCGAGTAATTGAGTAACGGTTGATTTACCATTAGAACCGGTAATACCAATAATTGGTGCTTTGGCAAAGCGTGAAAATAACTCTATATCACTGGTGATTGGAATGTTTTGCGCTCTTGCCCAGATAACGATATCTTGCGTTTGTGGGATACCTGGTGAGATGAAAATCTCGTCAATTCCTTGCAAAATATCTTTGTCTTTAATCTCTCTAGTATCCTCAAGTAGCGTAAATAAAATATCCTTCCTATCTAAGAAATGCGCTATTGATTGTGCGGTTTTGCCATTACCTAAAATTAGTTTCATCGCACACTGTTTTCATAATAAAATAGATAATTTTACACAAAGGATAACTCAAATGAATACCATAGCACAAAGCAGAAGTGTAAGGCTAAATCGTGTTTTAGTCAATACTTACCAATTACTATCGGCAACCCTGATTTTTAGTGGACTAATGGCTTATCTGTCCATGTATTTGAAACTACCTCACTTTGGTTTATTAATCACGCTTGGTGGTTATTTTGGCTTGTTATACTTAACCAATAAATTGAAAAATTCAGCGGGCGGAATTTTGGCAGTATTCGCACTTACTGGCTTTATGGGGCTAACATTAGGTCCAATGTTGAGTTTTTATATCGGTGCTTTTTCCAACGGTGCTGAATTGATTTCTATGGCAATGGCAGGCACTGGTTTGATATTTTTAACCTTATCTTTTTATGTAATCACCTCAGGTAAAGATTTTAGTTTTATGGGTGGTATGTTGATGGTTGGACTAGTGGTAGTGATACTTGCACTTATTGCTAATTACTTTATGCAAATACCTGCCTTGTCGCTTACCATCTCTTCAGTTGTCATACTACTAATGAGTGGCTTTATTTTATATGAAACTTCAAATATTATCCATGGTGGTGAAACTAACTACATCATGGCAACAGTCAGTTTGTTTGTTTCAATCTTTAATATATTTGTGCACTTATTAAGCATATTGGGTATATTTTCTGGCGACGATTAATAACTCAATCGTAACTTAACTCTTCTTATGATTGATAAAGAGGGGTATCGTGCCAATATTGGTATCGTTATTACCAATGACAAAAAGCAGGTACTCTTAGCCAAGCGTCATCAACAGGATGCTTGGCAATTGCCACAAGGTGGCATTGATGAGGGAGAAAGTGAACTTGAGGCTTTGTTTCGTGAGTTAAATGAAGAAGTTGGACTCTTACCTGAACATGTAGACTTGATTGCTAAAACACCAAAATGGTTGCGTTATGATTTGCCAAAACAACACATAAGACGCAGACAAAAACCACTTTGTATTGGACAAAAGCAGGTATGGTTTTTGCTAAAACTTACTGGTGAAGAGAGCAATATCAAACTAGACACGCACTGTGACATTGAGTTTGACGATTGGCAATGGGTGGATTATTGGCACCCTATTGAGATGATAATTGACTTTAAAAAGTCGATTTATGAAGATATGCTCAAATCTTTAGCCCCTGTGTTATTTGACAATCAACATAAAGTTCCAACACAATATTCCCGTTCACTTAAATGCGTGGCAATTACACTCAACAAATAATCTAATGCAGTGGTCTCTATTGGTATAATTCCAACCTTTATTCATTCATAGATAGGATTAACTTATGAATATAGGGATTTTGGGACTGGGCACTGTTGGTGGTGGTGTGGTTAATATTTTAGCAAAAAATCAAGCTGAAATCATGCGTCGCACAGGCGTACAAATACAAGTAACGCACGCCGCAGTTAGAGATATCAATCAACCTCGCATTTGCCCAACAAAGGGCATTGAGTTCACTCAAGCGCCTTTTGAAATCGTTAATAATGACTCAATTGATATTGTCTTAGAGTTAATGGGTGGCACTACTTTAGCAAAAGAGCTGGTAGAAACAGCCATTAAAAATGGCAAGCATGTGATTACTGCCAATAAAGCCTTGATTGCCACCCATGGTAATGAATTGCTTGCTTTGGCAAAAGACAACAACACGCATTTGTTGTTTGAAGCAGCGGTAGCGGGTGGTATTCCAATCCTTAAATCTTTAGAGCAAGGGCTGAGTGCCAACCAAATTGAAATGGTAGCTGGCATTATCAACGGTACAGGCAACTTCATCCTGACTGAAATGCGTGATAAGGGTAGAGATTTTGCCGATGTGCTGAAAGAAGCACAGGAGTTGGGCTATGCTGAAGCTGACCCAACTTTTGATGTTGAAGGCATTGATGCAGCGCACAAATTGGCCATATTAGCCGCCATTGCTTTTGGTTGTGAGTTGCAATTTGACAAAGTATCTACACAGGGCATTAGTCAAATCAGTGGTGAAGATGTGGCTTTTGCCACAGAGTTAGGTTACTCCATTAAGCACTTAGGCATTGCTAAGAAACTCAACGGTAAAATTCAAATGCGTGTGCATCCAACACTCATCCCAAAGACTCGCCTATTGGCAAATGTTGATGGCGTGATGAATGCAGTATTAGTCAAAGGCAATGCTGTAGGTTCAACGCTTTATTATGGTGCTGGTGCTGGTGCTGAAGCTACAGCAAGTGCTGTGATTGCTGATTTGGTTGATGTGATTAAAGGCACGCTCAGTCATAATGTTTTAGGCTGGCAGTCATTTGAAGCAATACCTTATCAAAATCAAGATGATATTGAAAGCATCTTTTATCTACGCTTATTAGCCACTGATAAACCAGGGGTGTTGGCAGATATTACAGCAATTTTTGCCAATCACAATATTAGCGTAGAGGCAGTTGTACAAAAGCAAATTGACGCACAAGACAATGCACATATCGCTATTATTACCAACCAAGTAAAGACCAGCAATATTAATGCAGCAGTAGCAGCAATTCAAAAACATGATTCTATCCAAGAAGAGGTTAAAATCATTCATGTAGAAACATTAGACTAAAAGGACAATACAATGAGATATACTGGCTTAATTAACCACTATAAAGATAGACTACCTGTTGATGAAAACACAAACTTCATCAGCTTGGGTGAAGGCAATACACCACTTATTCGCTTAGAAAATATTCCTGCCTTATTAGGTAAAGATGTGGATATTTATGTGAAATACGAAGGCTTAAATCCAACCGGTTCATTTAAAGACCGTGGCATGACGATGGCAGTAACTAAGGCGGTAGAAGCAGGCTCAAAAGCCATTATTTGCGCTTCTACAGGCAATACATCCGCCTCTGCTGCTGCTTATGCAGCCCGCGCTGGCATTAAAGCCTTTGTACTTATTCCAGAAGGTAAGATTGCCTTAGGTAAATTAGCGCAAGCAATGATTCACGGTGCGGTGATTATTCAAATCAAAGGTAACTTTGATGATGGCATGCGCTTGGTTAAAGAAGTGGCTGAGCATGCGCCCGTATCCATTGTAAATTCAATCAACCCTTTTCGTCTGCAAGGTCAAAAAACAGCCAGCTTTGAGATTGTTGAAGAATTGGGCGATGCGCCTGATTATCACTGTTTGCCTGTGGGTAATGCGGGCAATATCTCTGCACATTGGATGGGCTATAAGGAATACCAACAAGATGGCAAGGCCACTAAAACACCTGTCATGGTGGGCTATCAAGCAGAAGGTTCTGCCCCTTTTAAAAAAGGTGAGATGGTGGACAATCCTGAAACAATTGCGACCGCTATTCGTATTGGTCACCCGCAAAGTTGGGATTTGGCACATGAAGTTAAGAAAGAATCAAACGGCTGGTTTGACGCATTAAGTGATGCCGATATTTTGAGCGCACAAAAACTACTCACCGAACAAGAAGGTATTTTCTGTGAGCCCGCCTCAGCCACCTCACTGGCAGGTGCGATGCGTGATATTAAAAGTGGCAAGATTCCCAAAGGCTCTACAATCGTTTGCACCTTAACAGGTCATGGCTTAAAAGACCCTGATACTGCGATTACACAATGCAAAGATACAATGATTAATATTAACCCTGTAATGGAAGAAGTTAAGAATGCGATTTTAGATAATATGTAAAAAAACATCATGAAAATAGAGTCATTAAAAATTAAAAACTTTAAAGCATTTAAAAATGCTGAAATGAGAAACATCCCTAGATTTTGTGTGATTGTGGGAAGTAATGGCTCTGGAAAAACAACTTTATTTAATGTTTTTGGTTTTTTAAAAGATGCGCTATCTACTGATGTCAACACCGCTTTTAATAAACGAGGTGGCTTTAAGGAAGTTATCAGTCGTGGTTGTACTGGTAATATTGAATTTGAAATAAAATTTAGAGCAAAAGACACTTATAGAAACAACCCTATTATTACCTACTCTTTAAGCATATCCCAAAAAAATGGTAAGGCAGTAGTGGAAAAAGAGATTTTAAAATATCGTCGTGGCACAAAAGGACAACCATGGGAATTTTTAAATTTTAGTGACGGCAAGGGAAATGCGGTTATCAATGAACAGATACTTGATTCTACCGAAGAACAGGACTTAAAGAGAGAGGAGCAATCCTTAAAATCACCTGATATTTTAGCCATTAAAGGGCTGGCACAATTTGAAAAATTTCCAGCCGTTATTGCACTCAGTGACCTCATTGATAATTGGCATGTTTCGGATATTCATGTTAATGAAGCACGCAACATCCAACAAGCAGATTATGCCGAACATTTATCTACTTTAGGTGAGAATTTATCTAATGTTATAGAATATTTACATAATAATCATAAAGCGGAACTAGAAAAAATTATCGAAGTTTTAAAGCAAAGAATTCCAGGTATTTCCAATGTAGAATCAAAGACCATAGAAACAGGACAAGTGTTATTAAAAATTCAAGATGAGTCTTTTGATGAGCCATTTTTAGTGCGCTACATTTCCGATGGTACAATAAAAATGTTGGCTTACTTAGTCTTACTTCATGACCCAAAACCTTATCCACTTTTATGTGTTGAGGAGCCAGAAAATCAACTTTATCCACATTTATTGGGAGAATTAGCCGAAGAGTTTAGGGCATACGCCAATCGAGGTGAGCAGGTTTTTGTCTCTACCCACTCCCCCGATTTTCTTAATGCTATTGAAGTTGATGAAGTGTTTCTACTAGTCAAAGACAAGGGCTATACGACCATTAAACACGCCTCTGAAGACGAACAAATTAAAACCTATATGGAGAATGGCGACAAAATGGGGTATTTATGGAAACAAGGATTTTTTGATGCTTTAGGCAAGCAATGAATCTGGTGTGCTTTACCGAAGAACAATCTGCAAAAGAAATGTTGCAAGTTGTTTTGCCAAAAATATTACCTGATAACTGCCCTTTATCTCGAGTTATTGCTTTTGAAGGAAAAAGCGACTTAGACAAACAAATAGAAAGGAAATTAAAAATATATAACACGCCAAATACACATTTTTTAATTCTTAGAGATCAAGATTCTGCTGATTGCACCAAAGTTAAGCAGCAATTATTAACTAAAGTTAGAGACAGTGGCAAAACAAAAGTATCCATTGTTCGAATTGTCTGCTATGAATTGGAAAATTTTTACTTAGGCGACTTATCAGCAATTGAGCGGGCCTTTGATGAAAGATTATCTTTAAATCAGGCATCTAAGAAATTTAGAAATGCCGATAATTTAACCAATGCAAAACAAGAATTACAAAAAATAACCAAGAAAAAATATCAACCTATATCAGGCTCAAGGGCAATCGCCCCGTACTTAGAATTAAACGGTGACAATACATCTATTAGTTTTAATATGTTAATTTCAGGAATTCAAAAATTATGCACTATTCAACCATAGAGCAGACCATCGGCAACACGCCTTTGGTTAAATTACAAAGACTCAACCCCAATAAATCTAACACTATTTTGCTCAAACTTGAGGGTAATAACCCCGCTGGATCGGTAAAAGACCGTGCGGCATTAAATATGATTACCCAAGCCGAGGGGCGCGGTGAAATCAGCACAGGTGATACCTTGATTGAAGCCACCAGTGGCAATACGGGGATTGCCTTAGCGATGGTGGCGGCGATTAAAGGCTATAAAATGATATTGATTATGCCTGAAAATCTCTCTCAAGAGCGTAGGGATGCGATGGCGGCGTATGGTGCTGAGTTGATTTTAATCAGCGAAGCAGCGGGGATGGAAGGTGCACGAGATTTAGCCGACACCATGGAAAAAGACGGCAAAGGTAAGCAACTTGACCAATTCTCTAATAGGGATAATTCAGGTGCGCACATCAACACAACTGCACAAGAAATATGGCAAGACACGAATGGTGAGGTTACGCATTTTGTCTCGGCTATGGGGACGACTGGCACGATTATGGGTGTATCTGAAACACTCAAAAAGCATAACAAAACCATTCAAATTATCGGTGTACAACCTGAAGACGGGGCAAAAATTGCAGGCATTCGCCGCTGGCCAACACAATATTTACCAAAAATATTTGACGCCACTAAAGTTGATACAATAATGGATGTCTCACAAGTTGCCGCCGAACAAACCACCCGTGATTTAGCCACGCAAGAAGGTATTTTTGCTGGCGTATCGTCTGGTGGCGCTGTGTCTGCTGCTATTGAGCTATCTAAGCAAGTGGATAATGCTGTGATTGTGACTATCGCTTGCGACCGTGGTGACCGATATCTCTCAACAGGATTATTTACTTAAATAAATGCGTCGATACTTATCGTATCACTTTCCAAGCGAAGTTAAAACTTATGTATTACTAACACTTGCCAGTGTTTTAACCGTGGTGGTGGTTACTTTTTTCTTGTCTGTTAGTGGGTTTTCACAGTATATTTTTAAAACTTTCATTGTTGAATACCCTGCTTTAAATTTCATCATTACACCGATTACTTTTGTGGCAATTATTTATTTTGCCAAACAGTATTGTCACTTTGTGCAAGGCAGTGGCATTCCACCACTCATTGCTGCCACTGACTCGCGCAATAAATCCCTTCGTGAGCAATTACTTTCCTTTAGGGTGGTAATAGAAAAAATAGGTTTTATTTTTCTGGCAATGCTGGGTGGTGCGCCGATTGGTATTGAAGGTCCTAGCATTCATATTGGTGGTTCAATTTTTTATGGATTTAATCGTTTTATTAAACTTAATCGTAAATTTTTAATTCACGCTCTGATTGCTATTGGTGGTAATGCTGGACTGATTGTGGCATTTAATGCACCGATAGCTGGTATGTTGTTTGCTTATGAAGAAATTGGCAGAAATCTAAAAAAACAAGCCTTAATTCTTATTGCAATTGTCAGTGCGATGGTTTATATATTTGCAATTATTTATCGTGGTAATGCCCCTTATTTAGGCGACCTATCTTCACATTCGCTTGACTTAAGCCTAATTTGGCAACTATTACCTTTGGCAATTGTTGCAGGGATTTTTGGTGGCTTGTTTTCTAGAGCAACGCTTCATTTGATTAAAAAATTTATCGCCCACACCAAAACTAAAGTTATTGTTATCGCTCTGTTGCTGGGTGTTGTTGTTGCAATTTTTAATTATTTTTCTGCTGGACAAATTGCAGGTTCTGGACACGCTGAAGTTTTGCAAATTCTTAATAATAAAGCACTGGGTTTAGACTTTGTGGCAATGAAATACTTTGCCACACTAAGCTCATTTGTATCCACCATTCCGGGTGGCGTCTTTATGCCAAGTATTTCAATTGGTGCGGGGCTTGGCTCAGAAGCGGCCAATTTCTATACACAAATTGATACGCAAGTTGTGATAATAATGGCAATGATTGGGTATTTAAGTGCGGTGATTAGAGCACCACTCACCTCAACTTTTGTCATTCTTGAAATGACGCTAAGTCTGCATTTACTGCTCCCGGGATTACTGGTCGCCTTTATTGCTAACTTTATCTCTAAACAAATTTACCAACAACCTATCTACGAAGCCTTGGCTGACAACTACCTAAAACTCACTAAAAAGGCTTAACCACTACTAAAATAACAATTGCTACCAGTATTAGTACTGGAAATTCGTTAAACCAGCGATAAAAAATATGTGAACGAGTATTGTTATTCGCTTTGAAAACTAACAGCAAATACCCACAATAAAAATGATAAGCAATCAGTGGCACAACCAGTGCCAACTTAGCGTGTAGCCAATATTGAGTGCTATAAACTGCCCAGTTGTCAATCACCATCCAAGCGCCTAATACTGTTGCCAAAACAAAACTCGGCATCATAATGCCACGATAGAGCTTACGCTCCATCACTTTAAAACACTCAATACTCACTTGGTCATCACTCATCGCATGATAAACAAAAAGGCGTGGCAAGTAAAACAAAGCCGCAAACCAAGTAATCACACTAATAATATGAAAGGCTTTTATCCACAACATCCAACAACTCCGAACAAACAAACAATAACTATTATTATAGTAAAATAAGCATAGCTTAATAACCCTCTTTACAAACTTGCAACAATATCGCGAAATTCCTTACAACTACACTTCATTCTCAGACAAAGAAATCGTGTGTCGATTTTTAGGTGAACAGTCATGGGAATTACTCGAGCAACTACGAGAAAATCGCAACACAGGTCGCAGTGCGAGAATGCTGTTTGAAGTATTGGGTGATATGTGGGTGGTGAATCGCAACCCTTACTTACAAGAAGACCTGATTAACAACAAAAAACGCTGGAAGGCACTTACCCAAGCACTGTATTCTCGTCTTAACCAAATTCGCCTGCGTGCTAACGGTAATACAAAAGTATTGGAATTATTAGACAATGCTGACAAAGCAGTAAATGATTTTAAATCTTGTTTGCGTGAATTTAAAAACAACAAAACACGCATTAAAAAAGCACTACTCAAAGTCACGCACAATAACAATATTCGCTTTGATGCCCTATCACGCTCATCCCATGCCACCGATGCAACTGACTGGCGTGTTGAATATCCTGCTGTGGTTATCACCCCAGATACTGAGTTGGAAATTGCCAAAATCATCAAAACTTGTATTAAATTAGGTCTCACAATCATTCCGCGTGGCGGTGGTACGGGCTATACAGGTGGCGCTATCCCTCTGAGCGCACAAACAGCGGTCATCAATACAGAAAAACTCAGCTTTATTGATACAGTCCAACACAACGATGGGCTGTACAGTGTAAATGTCGGTGCAGGCGTGATTACCAAGCGTGTTAGTGAAGTAGCAGCAAAAAATAACTTAGTATTTGCCGTTGACCCAACTTCGCAAGATGCTTGCACCATTGGCGGCAATGTGGCAATGAATGCAGGTGGCAAAAAAGCCTTAAAATGGGGAACAACAATTGACAATCTTTTGTCATGGAAGATGATCATGCCTGATGGTAACTGGCTACAGGTAAAACGCCTTAATCACAATCAAGACAAAATTCAATTACTCAAGGAAGTGAGTTTTGAAATTCATCATTTAAAAAAAGATGCCAGCACACCAATAAAATCTGAAATACTCACGATTAACGCTAAAGACATGCGTAAAAGCGGTTTAGGTAAAGATGTTACTAATAAATTTTTAGATGGATTGCCAGGTATTCAAAAAGAAGGCTGTGATGGCTTTATTACTTCTGCACAGTTCATCTTGCACCAGCCACTTGAGCATACTAGCACACTATGTTTAGAGTTTTTTGGTTATGACTTAGATCGTGCAGTTTCTGCAATTGTTGCCATTAAAGACAGCGTAGATAATTCTAAATATGTTGATTTAATTGGCATGGAGCATCTTGATAGTCGCTATATCAAAGCAGTCAATTACACCACAAAAGCCGCTCGTTCAGAATTACCAAAAATGATTTTGCTACTTGATATTAGTGCAGACCAGCAAGATTCATTAGAGTCACAAATTGAAAAAATCATCACGCTAACACAAGACAGAGATGGTGAATGTTTTGTTGCACATTCACCAGAAAAACGCCAAATTTTTTGGAAAGACCGCGCTAATACTGCAGCTATTGCCGCTCACACCAACGCTTTTAAAATTAATGAAGATGTGGTTATTCCCCTGAATAAATTAGGGGATTACTCTCATGGTATTGAGCGTATTAACATTCGTCTATCGATTGGAAACAAACTTGCCACATTAGGCGCAATTAAGAGTTATTTTCACAGCATTGATGCAAGCACCAGTCTTATTAAAGACAAAATCAATCATACTCTATCACTGCTTGATAGAGTTGAAAACGAGTGGCAAGATGCACTAACAAGCCTTGAACAAGAAGCTGGATTTAAAGTACTACAAACTAGCGAGCGTGTGATTTCTTATGTTGCTGATTTTTCTCAGCCTTTGAATGACTTGTTAATGGGTGATGTATTTACTGAAATTCGTGACAAAGTCAAAACAATACATAGTGAATATCGTGAAGCTCGTCTATTCGTAGCGACGCATATGCACGCTGGTGATGGCAATGTACATACCAACATCCCCGTACACTCACACAACACACAAATGCTAGAATCTGCTGAAAAAGTAGTGGATGAAATCATGATTTTAGCACAGCAACTTGGGGGAGTGATTTCAGGTGAGCACGGTATTGGGCTGACTAAATATCAATACTTATCCGACGAATTTAAGCAAGAATTTTTCAAATACAAAAACCATATTGACCCTAACGGACATTTCAATAAAGGCAAGCTGATGCCAGATGGTAATCTTAACAATGCCTTTACCCCTTCTTTGCGCTTAGTTGAGCAAGAAGCCTTGATTTTAGAAAGCAGTGGTATTGGTGAAATCAATGACATGATAAAGTCATGTCTTCGTTGTGGTAAGTGCAAGGATGTTTGCACCACGCATGTACCTGAAGCCAATTTGCTATACTCACCTCGTGATAAAATTATTGGCACCAACTTAATTTCTGAAGCGTTTTTATACGAAGAACAAACGCGTAGAGGCATCTCACTTAACCATTTTGATGAGTTTAATGATGTGGCTGAACATTGCACTATTTGCCACCGTTGTTCAAGCCCTTGTCCGGTGAATATTGATTTTGGTGATGTTTCCATCAAGATGCGAAGTATGCTGATTAAGCAAAAACAAAAGCATACAAATATTGCCACCAAATTATCAATAGCGTATCTCAATATGACCAAACCATGGCAGATTAACCTAACTAAAAAAATACTCATTGATTTTAGTTACAAGGCACAACACATTGCTGCAAAACTTAGCAAACCGTTACACAAAAAACAACCTGATAAAACCATTGGCAAACCCAGTCTTTTTACAGAATTAGTCACAATTTTAGACAAACCTCTACCTACTGATACAAATGCAGCGCCACTACGAAGCTTGCTAAATATTACCGATACTAGTAGTGTACCAATTTTAGCTCACCCTGAAAAATCAAATGCCGACTCACCAAGTGTGTTCTATTTCCCAGGTTGTGGCTCTGAGCGCCTTTATTCTGACATTGGTTTAGCCACCATCGCCCTACTCTATCATCAAGGCATAAAAGTGGTATTACCACCAAGTTACTTATGCTGTGGGTATCCACAAAGTGCAGGTGGGTATGAAACCAAATCCAAGGAAATCACTATTGATAACCGTGTGTTATTCCACCGTATGGCAAACACACTTAATTACCTAGACATTAAGCATGTACTAACTTCTTGTGGTACTTGTATTGACCAACTCCTTACCTATGACATGGCAGATATTTTCAAAGATTCAACACTCATAGATATTCACGAATACCTATTGGAAAACAAAGTAACACTTGATGATACTGGCGAGCAGTACCTATACCACGCCCCCTGCCACGATCCAATTAAGTCCAAAGATTCAAGCATTGTCATCTCTGAAATTATGAACTCAAAGGTAACTAGCAATGAGCGTTGCTGTGGTGAAGCAGGCACTTTTGCAGTGGCTCGCCCTGATATTGCCAAGCAAGTAAAATTCCGCAAAGAAGCCGAAATAAAAAAGGATTTAGCAACCATAGAAACAAGTAAAGCACCCACCAAAATGCTAACCACCTGCCCTGCTTGCCGCCAAGGCTTGAGCCGTTACAGCAGCACAACCAACATTAAGCCCATCTACCCAATTGAGCTAATCGCTGAACAAAAACTCGGCAAAAATTGGCAAAAAGACTTTATCAAATCTGTGCAGATTGAAAAAGTGTTACTTTAATCAATGCAAGTCACTTTTTTTAATTCAGCCGTCTTCTGAACAAGTGTTAAATACTCAATCTCTAAATAAATCCTTTTGTAGTTATAAAAACAAATATAACGCTCTATATTTTCCACAACTTCACAATGTTTTGCTTAGTAGGAGGCTGCATTGAAATCGGATTAATGAGATTTTACCCACTTATTTTTAACAAAATTCATTTAACTATGTTTCGGAAAAGCCTTTAAAGCTAACACCAACATCGCCGGAAAAATCAAGCATAGCGAAGAGCGATCGTAACTTTATTTTATCTGCATGCATGTTTTTGTTATACATTTTTCATGCTTTGATTTTCAAAGGTTGCAGTGTAATCATCTCCACTTAAGACCGTATCATAAAGCCCAACTTCTTCACCTTTATGCTTATTTATCCCGATGTACTCAAGACTCGCATCTTCATAGCGTTTGAACTTATAAACCGCATCATTCATTAAACCATCATTAAACACACCAAGGCTTACTAATAGCTCAAAATCCGACACACCCAACCCTGTTACTTTTTTAAAAAGAGGTGCCTCTAGCTGGGTAATAATATCTTTTAAACTTCGTTCTCTGTAATCCGTTAAATACATAAAGACAGGAATCCTTGTGGCAAACTTAATGAGCTTTTCTTGGATTTGTTTGCGTAAGCTTTTAAACTTCTTCTCCTCTTCTGTTAATTCTTTCTTTTCCTTTTGAGTCATCTGCTCGTCATTTTTTTCTTTTTTCGCTTTTTTAACAGCTTCCGATTTGTTTATAATAGTTTCAATATCTTGGTTAAGATTTCTAAAACCCTCAATACTCATTAAGGCATCTAAAGCGTTTTGATTATCCATTAATCGTGCAAGTGTGGCATTATCAGCATTAACCAACAAAGCACTTTCCCAGCGTCTTGCTAATAAAGTGGCAGAAGTGCCGCTCATAGCAATGTCTAAAACCCCAGCCGCATCGACTTGTTTCATTGTGCTGCCGTCATACGCCAAAACAGGCAAAAAATGAATAAATTCTGCTACATTTTTTTCTGGATTAGATTCATTCACATTTAAACGACAGGCATAATCTGCTACTTGGCTTAAAGCCCTATTCGGTGCAAAATCAAACACATAACACTCTTCTTTTATTATTTCAATTTCGTTAGGTGATTGACTATCAGGGTTTTTAATTGCCCATGGTGTTTGCACTCTAAACGCTGCTTGGAAGTAAGTTTCAGGACTTGAAGAGTTTCGCAACATAAAAATACCTGTCCACGGCTTAACAGATACACCTGTAGTTAATTTACCGCACGATAAGGTGATTGTTTTGCTTTCTAATGGGTTATCCATTGCCTCTAAAACAGGGGGCAATGCTTCTACCCCGATACCTGCACTTGTACCTGCCACAACAATGATTTTATAATCTTGATAAAAGGTATTTTGCCGTTGTTGCATCAGGTTTTTCATTGCATGACAAGCGGCAACGCTGGGTAAAAACCAAAAAGTATGGGTTAATAGATTTAATAGATTGGCGTGTGAAAAGGGCATCGGTGGCTTTTTAGCCCCTTGTTTTAAACTATCCAGCGTAGTTTCTCTAAAACCACCTCTGATTAAGTTTAACCACATCTGCACTTCATCTTCTAAGGTAAATTTAGCGTCTTCTTTTTCGCCTTCTGCGGTAAAAAAAGTATTTAGATCAAATTCATTGTATTCACCACCTAGAGCAATATCACGAATCGCATCGGGCAACTGATAGGTCAACATCACCATTCTTGGCAAAGTGGCATAGGGGTTATCCCCCTCTTTCCAATTTTCTTTAGCTTTTTGTTCGTCCGAATAGGTCCAGTTAAAAATCTCTTCTTCAATAAATTCACCTGAACTTAATGCCTTAAAGGGTGTGCCTGATAAATATAAAAAGGCATCGGTGGTAATCGGCATAATCTCTTCATCAAAATTTTCAATTTTATCAACAAATTTTAAATCTTCATCTTTACCCTCTTCATACAATTCAGTAAACAAGCCCTTGGCATTATCGTTCCATGCACCGTAATGGTATTCATCAAAGATCACACAATCCCAGTTAGTCGTGTGTACCCATTCATTTTTAGTTTTAATACCACCTGTTGAGGTGTTTTTGCCTAAATAATCTTGAAATGAGCCAAAACATACAATCGGTTTTGTTTTATCTGCCTCATCATAGCTTAAACCGCCTTTAGCAATAAATTGCCAGCCTTCAAAATCCACATGCGATAATAAATCTTCTTTCCATGCACTTTGCACCGCAGGTTTAAAGGTCAGAACCAATATTTTTTTCCAACCCTGTTTTTTGGCTAATTGATAAGAAGCAAAGGTTTTACCAAAACGCATTTTTGCGTTCCATAAAAAGTGCGGTCTCTTGTTTGGATTTTCTTTTTTATAACTATCAAAATAATGAATGACTTTATCAACGGCTTGTTCTTGTTCAGGACGCATTTTAAAATCAAGCGTTCTGTTTTCTTCGTTTAACTCACCTTTTTTAATGGCAATAATAGCGGCTTGCACATCTTTTACCGAACAAGTAAACCATTCGCCATCAGTATTTTTTGCTCCTTTATTGCGTAAGTATTTATGTATTTCGTAATCACGAAACGAACTGCCATCGTTTCGCATGGCAGAGGCTTCCAATACAATATTGAATGTTGACCTTGTAGCACCAATTTGTTCTTTAATGCGCCCCTTTGCGGTTCTATTGGTATCGCCAATTTTTAATTGCCCTGTGCGAGAACTGTCATTAGGCAATTCGTAGGCGTAAATAGTTGGTGTAGCTTCTGGGCGTTGTGGGAAAAATTCTTTATTCATTTTCATCTCTACGATTCAATTGTTTTTATTTTAGAATCTATAAAAGCCCATTCTTCATCAGTGATATTCCATCTTTTTCTGAGAATTTCATCTGTAAATTCTGTGTCGTATTTTTCTATATAAGGTATGAAGACAAATCGCTCTCTTGTAATGTCCTGTGACACTACGGTTTGAAGTAAAAGAAATCTAACAATTTTTGCAAACAAATATGATTTAAAAGAAAGCACTTCTTCTTCTGTTCTGAAAGAACAAGCCACTAACCAAGATTCTGTACAGATTTCTCCGGGTTTAGCAATACGTGTATTTCCATTATAATAAAAACCCACAGGTTTAGAAAAATCGGTTTGACCTGCAATAGGGGATCTTGGAATTAAAAGCTTCCATTTATCTGTAATTTTAAGATTATCTGTGACATCTTTTAGATTTGCATATTGCAAACCAATTTTTTGGATAAAATGACATTTAACCCCTTTCTTGACTGGTTTATAGTTGGTAGGGAGTGAAAAAGGTTTCCTTGAAGAAATAATTTTATTTAGATGGCATTTTGCGTTTTCTATCTTTAGAACCTTTCTAATAATTGGGACGGCTTGACTATGACGAATAAAAATATTAAATTCATTTAATGCTCTTTGAGAACTTATTTTTTTACCGTCATACTCATTGGTTATTTCACAAAGCCCCTGATTATTTCTATCCCATAAGAAATAGCAGATACCACCAGCAATATCTACCCCTGGAAAAACGGTTGAAGAGTTTTCAAAATCAACCAGTTTCCTAATATGACTATCATTAAGCATTGATTCTCTAAAAGCATCTAATCCTTTTCCGCCAGAATACCAACGAGCAGGAATAATCATGGTTAAAAACCTTGGTTTTAGTTTTTTAGCCTGTTCAACAAATTTATGATAAATAGGGCTTGCACTTCTTCCATGCCCCCCATCACTCAACTGATAAGGCGGATTTCCAATAATTACATCAAATTTCATTTTAAATATCTCCTCTGGTTTATCCGTATGAATAAACTGATACGCATGGGTTTCTAATTGCTCATCTCGGCTATACACTTCTTCACTGGCATTGCAAAAAGTACATTTACCGTTTTTCCAAATGTGATTAATCGCATCAAACTTTATATTGCCATTTTCATTATTAAAAGTTTCACAAATAGAGTATTTGCCATTGGCGATTTTAGAGCAATAAACACTTCTACGAGAAAGCAAAGCGGTTAATTCGGTAATAGCAATACCATACAATTGATTTTCAAAAATATGGTTAATGCGTTGTTGCTGGTCGGGAATTTCAGCCTCTAAACCCATCATTAAGCGTTTGGCGATTTCACGCAAAAATACGCCAGATTTACTTACAGGGTCAAGAAAAGTGGTAGATTTATCGCTAAATAATGCTACTGGCAGCATATCCAAAATATCACCAACCAATTTAGGCGGGGTAAAGACTTCGTCATTGCTCAAATTGGCAAGACAAGATAAAACATCAGGGTTGTAATTGATATTAACCATGTTCGGTCAATTTTAAGAAATGTATCAAGGGAAAGTCCTTTATCGGTTTGGGTAAAAAAGCAGGGTCGGTTTCGTAAAAATCACTAAAAAGTGAATCAGGAACTTTGCATTCCTCAGTTTTAAGCAGATTGTCCAGCGTAAAATCCCTTCTTTTTATCATGCTTCCATTCAGCGTAGACCATTCAGAGAATACAATCGGTTTATCATCACTACCCACGGTTTTTAAGGTCAGGGCGTCGCCTCTTAAAATATTTTTTCCCAAAATGTATTTTATGCTCACTCTACATTCTTCTTTCGCCTTTTTTTTGTAAAAAGAAGTATATTGTTTATCAAATAGTTTAAAAATCCGATTTCTACACTCTTCAACATTATCTTCTAAAATATCAATACCATAAATACTCGTAACCGCAATCACGGCATATCGTTCATATTCCAGTTGACTTTTTTTGTATCTACTTTCTACAACGGCTAACTTTCTTCTTAATATTTCAACTAAAAAATTCCCTGTTCCGCAAGCTGGCTCTAAAAAACGGGAATCTATACGATCCGCTTCTTGTTTGACTAAATCAAGCATCGCATTGACTTCACAATCAGAAGTAAATACTTCGCCATGGTCAGCCACTCTTTGTTTTGATTTTGATTGAACTGCTCTACTCACTTATGGGCACCTCCAAAAACTCAACATAAACCCAAGCAGGCGTACCTGATGCCATTTTTCCTAATACACGCTGATACTCATCTACTTCATATTTATCGGACTGTGCCAATTCTTCTTGGGTAATTTCAAAGACTGTGCCTAATATGGTGTCAGATTGACTGGGTACTGCGATTGGGTGATGAGATTCACCGCTAAGTTTTACGACACTTGCATCTTGAATTTCAAGCATTGCTAATCTGTAGTTGAGTAGCTCATCTTTATAACCAAATAGTTCGCGTCCAAAAGTTGCAAGTTGTACGGTAGAATTTTGCAATGTCCCATACGAAAATAATAATACGGCTTTATTTGCCATTATTCTTGATCTTCTGCCCCACACTTACTATAACAAGCTTATCAGTGTTAATCAACTGTGCAAAGGCATTTTGAATATCTTGCGTGCTAATATCCTTGATTTTATCAGTAAAGGTATCTAGATAATCCAGTGGTAAATTATAAAAACCGATAATAGAAAGGTAAGTTAAGATATTGGCATTGGATGCTGTTTGTAGGGCAAATCCACCAATGATATTATCCTTGCCATCTTGTAATTTTTGTTTATCAATATTGTTATTAATAAAATTATTTAGCGTTTGAACGGCAATTTTCTTTGCCTTATTAGCTTGTGCATTTTTGGTTTGCAATTTCATGACGAAAGAGCCATTTGACTGCATTTGACTAAAATGACTATAGACCGAATAAGCGAGCCCTTTTTTCTCACGAATTTCACCGCTCAAGATTGAAGTTAATCCACTACCACCAAAGATATGATTACCTAAATACAAGGGATAAAAATCAGGATGAGAGCGATTAACGCCAGTCTGTCCGATAAGTAAATGGGTTTGTTTTGATGGGAAATCAATGTGAATGTCCTGCGCATCATTAAGTGGTTTAACCACTGGATTGGCTTTGGCTTTTTGTCCAATATTCAGTCCATGAGAAATTTGTCGCGCAATCTGTTTGGCCTTGACTTTGCTCACATCCCCAACCAACGCAATGATAAGATTTTTTGCGACAAAGAATTGTTGGTAATGGTGCTTTAAATCTTTTGTGGTGATATTACCAATGGTGTCTTGAGTGCCAATTGCTTCATGTGCGTAAGGATGCTCACCAAATACAGCTTTATTAAAAGCAATGGAGGCAATACTGGATGGTGATTGTTGAGCAGCTCTGATGGATTGCAGGATTTGACGCTTCGCGCGGGTGAGATATTTTTGCTTAAAACTTGGTTGAGTAACAACTTCAGTAAAAATATTAAGCGATTTTCTTAAAATTGACTCTCTTGAAAGCGTGCGTAATGATACGATTGACATATCTTTTAACGAATAGCCACTGAACTGTGCACCTAATGATTCAAATGCATTAATAATTTGCTCTTCATTGCGATATTGGGTGGCACTACCCAGCAGACTATTGGTTAACGACGCTAAACCATATTTTTCACCCTCTTTGCCACTAGCAGCATCAAAGTTAAGTGAAATATCTAATATTGGCAAGCCCTTGGTCTGCACAAAGAGCACCTTTGCACCTTCAGGTGTCATCCAATGTTGAATGTTTAACTTGGCATGAACACTACTAACAAGCAACAAAAATAAAACTAAAAACTTCACTTAACCCCCTGTGGTATGAGTTCCACCGAATTAGCCTGAGAAAAATCCAAATATTGTTTGGCAATTTGCGCAACATCGTGTGTGCTAATAGCATTCATTTTGTCCACATAGGTAAACATTGTTTCAATGCCCAAACCAACAGTTGCCAACATACCCAAATAATAAGACTGGGTGGATATACGGTCTTGTTCAAAAACAAACTCGGCTTCAAGTTGTGTTTTGGTATGCGCCAACTCATTTTTAATCACAGCAGGATTTTTAATTAACTCGGCGATTTGTGTTTTAATCGCTGATAATACTATTGGGTTGTCCACACCCTTTGCAGGTGTAAAACTCAGGGTAAATAAGGTGTTGTATTTATCGTATAAGCTATAACTTACGCTGATGCTTGAAGCGATTTGTTGCTCTCTCACCAAAGTTTTAGACAGTCTATTGTCTAATATATACGACAGCATATCCAAAGCATAGGCATTGTGTTTGTCTTTCGTGGTTTTTAGACTTGGCACAGGAAAAGACAAGATATAAAAAGGCAACTCTGCTTTGAGTTTTAATACACGCGACTTACCAGTATGAACAATAGCAGGTTTGTTATTCTTGGCAATGTCAGGGTTATATTTATAAATGCCAAAATATTTTTTTGCCAAGGCAATTACTTCATCAGCCCAAACATCACCCACCACCACTAAAGTCGCATTATTCGGTGCATAATATCTTTTGTACCAATCGCGTAAATCACGCAAACGATAAGTCTCTAAGTCACCCTGAAAGCCAATAATAGGGGCATGATAAGCGCCTTTTTTATCAAAGGAAATCAGGTTAAGATTCTCAAACACTTTGGCATTTGGGTTATCATCTATGCGTAATCTGCGTTCTTCAATCACCACTTGCCTTTCTTTTTCAAACTCTTTATTAATCAGGCGTAAATGTCGCATTCTATCGGCTTCCATCTTGATAGCAAGATCAAGTTTAGACTTGTGCATTTTTTGATAATAAGCGGTGTAATCCTTAGAGGTAAAGGCGTTGTCATTGCCACCATTACGGGCAATAATCTTTGAAAATTCACCTGCCCCATAATTGTCTGTTCCTTTAAACATCATATGTTCAAGCATATGTGAGATACCTGTGGTTGGACGCGATTCGTCACTAGCACCTACCTGATACCAAAGTTGAGAAATAAAGACAGGTGCACGCCTATCAGTTTTGACAATAATTTTTAGCCCATTGCCCAATGTTATTTGAGTAATACCTTGTTGTGCCAAATCAAGTGAATTAGCAAATAAAGGTTGAGACAAAGCAAAGAATAGTAAAATCAACTTTTTTAACATTGCATTATTATAGTGTTTAATTTTTTCAAAAAAGACAAATCGGCTTCTTTAAAACAACGCTTAACCAAATCTAGGCAAAAACTTGGTTCTGGATTATCAGCACTATTGTTAGGCAAAAAAACCATTGATGATGATTTATTAGATGAGCTAGAGATGTTACTTATCGGTGCAGATATGGGTATTAATACCACTGATAAAGTTTTAGAATCTGTGCGCAAAAATGCTTCTAGAAAAACTTTAAAAGACACTGATAGCTTGTATCAACTCTTAAAAGATGAATTGGCAGGGTTGCTCATTGAAGGCAATCAATTGAAGTCGGACCCGCAAGAAACTTTTGTGATTTTAGTAGTTGGGGTGAATGGCGCTGGTAAAACCACCACCATTGGCAAACTCGCCAAGTCATTTCAAAATCAAGGAAAATCAGTAATGCTTGCTGCCGGTGATACTTTTCGTGCGGCAGCAGTTGAACAACTCAAGGTCTGGGGTGAGCGTAATAATATTCCTGTTGTGGCACAAGATACGGGTGCTGATGCTGCCTCAGTCATCTTTGATGCCTATCAATCAGCACAAGCCAAAAATATTGATATACTGATTGCTGATACTGCTGGGCGACTACATACTCAAGGTAATCTTATGCAAGAATTAGAAAAAATCAAGCGTGTCATCACCAAACAAAATGAAAGCGCACCTCATGAAGTGATGTTAGTACTTGATGGTGGCGCAGGTCAAAATGCAATCAACCAAGCCAAAGAATTCAACAAAGCGGTCAAACTAAGTGGCATTAGCATTACCAAACTTGATGGCACCGCTAAGGGTGGTGTCGTCTTTGCTATTGCCGATGAATTAAAATTACCCATTCGCTATATTGGCGTTGGTGAAGGGATTAACGACCTGAAACCATTTATTGCCAAAGACTTTATTGACGCATTATTTGATTAAGGGTATTATCCCTTTTAACTTTGGGGGGTATATGAAAACAATTATTCACTTAGCATTCTTTTTATTGCTTTGTACATCAGGTTTTGCTAAAGAAAAAGACATATCATTGTTTGATCAACATTTTAATGACTACAGTGAAAATTTAGAAGATGCTATTGACGCTAAAAAAGAGGGTATTTTCGTTTTCTTTCATATGGAAGAATGCCCATTCTGCCAAAAAATGCGTCGTAATGTATTCACTCAAAAGCCTATTATTGACTACTTTAGGCAGCACTTTTTAAATTTTGAAATTGATGTAGAATCTAGTGTGAATTTGACAGATTTTGATGGCAACACCCTACAAGAAAAAATCTTTGCTCAACGCCATAACTTAGTCGGTGCTACACCTGTGCTGGCTTTCTTTGATTTAAATGGTAAACGCGTAGTACGCCACACAGGCTTTGTCAACAAGAAAGACTTTTTACTGCTAGCAAATTATTTTGTTGATAAATCCTACAAAAAAGAGCCCTTCATACGCTACAAGCGCAAACACAAGTAATACGAGATGAAGTCTTTACTTATTGCTTGGTTGTTTTTATCATTTTCCACACAAGCACTGGAATTGCCAAACCCACTAACATTGAGACATACACTGGCATTGGCAACAAAACAAAATCTTGAACAAAAGCAACTCCATATCAATATAGAGCTTGATAAAATTGAATTAAAATCTTACCAAGACAGTTATAAAACAACAGTCGACTTAGATTTACAGTTAGCTAGGCGTGATAATGAAAAATTAGGCAGTACTGATTACTCTCATGCCTTTATTAAAATCAACAAAGTACTATACGACCAAAATGTAGAAATTAACCAAAATGCTGCCAAAAGCACTGTCAAAAATACAGAGTTTGCATTACAACAACTTAAAATTGATAAAACCACGCAAGTGATGCAAGCTTTTTTTAATATTATATTGGCTGATATGCGTCATGAAACCGTATTAGAGCGCTTAGCAATTTCTGCAATTCGTGCAAATCGCATTCAGGATAATTTTGATGTAGAAGATGCTTCTGAAGTAGAATTATTGGAAAAACGAACATTAACACAATTAGATGTTGTTAAGCGTATTGAGGCTGAAGCAGCGCAAATCACCACGCGTGCTAAGCTTGCCCAACTCCTTAATATTGCTTATGAAAATAGACCTGATGATTTGGTTAAACCTGATTTAACCTATTTTTTCAAAAAAGAATTAGCTGGATTTGAAATTTGGCAGGAAAAAATACAATTGAGTAATCTAGAATTGGGTGAATTAAGGCGTGTGCTTGCTAATCTAAAACAGCAAAGAAATCTAGAAAAAAACAACAAAGAGATTGTCATTAGCTCAAACATTAAACTGGGAGAGCAGTCTTACGATAGTAGCAAAAATGGTAATTGGCGTGCTGGCATCAGCTTTGTTATGCCTTTTGGTCAAAGCCAGAGTCAGAAGAATAAAATTTCCAAACTTTTAACAAAAATCAAACAACAACAATTACGCATTGAGCAACGCACTCAAGCGCTAAACCAACAAGCCTTATCGTTGTGGCTTAAGTTAAAAACACTCAAACAGCGCTACCAAGCACTGACAACCGAACTTGATTATCGAGACCTGTATCTTGAACTGGCTCGCGCCAATTACGAAATGGAAATTAAAAGTGATATTGGCAGTGCAATGAGCAATCTAACTGACACTGAGTGGAAATTAACAAAAAATGAATTTGACTTTGTGATTGTTTTTATACAATTACAACAATTAGCAGGAGAAGATTATGAGCTTTAAATCATTAGTTTGGCTAGCAATATTGTTGCCATCATCTACTTTGGGACTGGAAATCTATTCACAAGTATCAAGTGCAATTATAGAGATAAAACCTGCCAAAACCCAAGTGAAAAAAGGCGATGTCATTGTAAGGCTTGATGATAGACAGGCCAAACTTGAGTTACAATATTTAAAAACTTTGCAAAGCATCAAGCAACAAGATTTTGATGACAAAAAGTTAGAGCTCCAACAAACCAAAGAGCTTTATGAGCGTTTGGTGAGTTCTCATCGAGATTTAGAAATCGCGCAATTGGCGTTTGATGCAACAAAGCGGGAATTAGACGCGCATCATCTTAAGATCAAAATCGCACAAATTGAATTAGAAAAATACACAATTACCTCGCCGATTTCTGGCATTATTAAAAACTTGCCAAATCAAAGAAATGTGGTAAATATAAATACACCCAAAATATTGATGATTATTGAATAAGTCTAACGGTAGTGTAACTTTATTTTCTAGTATTTTGCTCAATACGCAAGACAGCCAGCATAATCACCAACAACATAAATATTGCTAATACTTCCCACATCGTAGAATAAGCAGATTTTTCTATTCTCAGTGGTCCTACTTGTAGAAAATTTCTCTTATCTTTTTCTTTGATTTGCTGGAAAAAGGATTGGTCATGCCAGTTAACAAGCTCATCCATATTCACTTTAACATCTACGATTGCAACTTGATTGGTTAATTTTGCTAGAGACTTGACATAAGCCACAGACACCGATTGAGGATACTGGCTTAATTTAACTTTGCTTGATATTTTAACTTTTTGTTTAAGGTCAGTTTTGTCAATAACATTATCAGACAAACCACTTAACGCGCTAACAATATCATCAATATAAGCATTAAAAGTCTTGTCAAAACGCTGATTATTATCTAAGTTTTTACTGATTTTTGCTTTTTGATTGCGTATTAATTTTTGATAATCAGCAAATTTCACCACTGGGGTGTCAATTTTATCATCAGCTTTGACATCAATCTTGTTGTAACTCACAATGACTGCCACAACCAATACAATAGTTGCAAACAATAAGCCTAAGATTTGTGTAATTTTAAGAAAACTTTTTTCGATGAATCTAAACATATTTACCTGCCTTATTCTAAATAATGTCGCCTATTTTAATTCATTTTAAAATTTCTCGTGCGCCCATCTCAATCAGTTTTTCTGCTAACTGCACGCCTAATGCTTCAACAGCATCAATATTACTTGATACTTGATGCTTTAAAATCACACCAGAATCTACATTACCCACCAAACCTGTTAGCGTAATTTGTTCACCATCAATCGTTGAATACCCTGCAATTGGCACAGAGCAACCCCCTTCTAAGCGTGCATTCATAGCACGCTCGGCACTCACTCTATAAGTAGCCTCTTTGTCAATTAATGGTTTAATTAAATCCAATATCATCTGGTCATTTTCTCGAATTTCAATACCGACTGCACCTTGTCCAACGGCAGGCAATGATTGTTCGGCAGATATTTGTTGCTTAATTCTATCTTCAAATCCAAGACGAATAAGACCTGCACACGCTAAAATAATACCGTCAAACTCACCATTGTCTAATTTTTGTAATCGAGTATTAACATTGCCACGCAAATCTAGTATTTCTAAATCTGGACGAGTGGCTTTAAGTTGTACAATACGACGCATTGAACAAGTACCCACTTTTGCCCCTTGTGGTAAATCATTAATACCATCAAAGTCATTAGATACAAAAGCATCAAATGGATTTTCTCGCTTAAGTATCGCACCCAATTCAAAGCCTTCTGGGATTTCATATGGCACATCTTTCATTGAATGCACAGCAATATCTGCTTTGCCTTCTAACAGCCCAACCTCTAATTCTTTAATAAATAAGCCTTTTCCACCAATTTTAGACAAGGGGGAGTTTAAAATCTGGTCGCCTTTAGTCGTCATCTTCACCAATTCAACCATTAAGTCGGGGTATAGTTGCTCTAATTTAGATTTCACATGTTCTGCTTGCCAAAGTGCTAGAGGACTTTTGCGTGTTGCAATTTTGATTGTTTGTTGCATTAAATTGATTTAAAATCGTAATAGATATGCATTTTAACAAAAAACCATGAGGATTCCAGCAGCAAAAAAACTTTTCCAAGCAAAACAACAGGCAAAAAAAGACAATAAAAATATTTTGCTATTAACGCATTTGGAAGATTGCTCTTGGTGTTATTTTGTTATTAACGAAGTGATAGCGCCAATGACTGAACTCAGGGAATACACCGATAAACTCATCATTGCCCAAATAGAGATACACGCAGGACTTAGCATGGTAGATTTTGATGGTGTGCAAATTGAGAATAATGACTTTGCAGATAAATACGATATAGATTTCTATCCGACTTTACTATTGTTTGATGCAGAAGGCATGTTGTTAGAAAAAATTGTTGGCGTTGCCAGTGAAGATACTTATTGGACAGATTTAGATAAGAAATTGGAAAAACATTACTAAAATATTATGAACAAAACTAACCAATCTTGGGGCGGACGCTTCAATCAACCAACCGATGAATTTGTTAAAATTTTTGGTGCCTCGGTATTTTTTGATAAAATTCTCGCACCTTATGACATTCAAGGCTCAATTGCACATACCACAATGCTGCAGGAAGTTGGATTATTGACTGAGGATGAAAAATCACAAATCATTGACGGTCTAAATACGATTCTTACTGAAATCAAAAAAGACAAATTTGATTGGTCAGTTGATTTAGAAGATGTGCATATGAATATTGAAGCACGCCTAGTAGCGATGATTGGCAATGCAGGCAAAAAACTACACACAGGGCGCTCGCGTAACGACCAAGTAGCAACCGATATTCGCCTATATTTGCGTGAACAACTTGATGAAATTAATGATGAAATTAAGCGTTTACAAGTCGCATTACTTAATTTAGCTGAACAAGAAGCAAGTACCATATTACCAGGTTTTACTCATTTACAAGCTGCTCAACCTGTGAGTTTTGGGCATCATATGATGGCGTATTTTGAGATGCTATCTCGTGATGCTGAACGACTGATTGATTGTCGTAAGCGACTCAATTCAATGCCACTTGGTAGTGCGGCATTAGCAGGTACGACTTACCCAATTAAACGCGCTCGCACTGCTGAATTGTTAGATTTTGAGCGTATTTGCAATAACTCGCTTGATGGCGTTAGTGACCGTGATTTTGCCATAGAGTTTTTATCAGCAGCCAGCATTGTTATGATGCATTTGTCGCGTTTTTCTGAGGAGTTAATTCTTTGGTCAAGTGCACAATTTGATTTTATTGAATTGCCAGACAGCTTTTGTACGGGCTCATCAATTATGCCACAAAAGAAAAACCCCGATGTACCAGAGTTAGTGCGTGGCAAAACAGGCCGTGTGTATGGTAATTTAACTGCAATGCTGACTATTATGAAGTCACAACCACTCGCCTATAATAAGGATAACCAAGAAGATAAAGAACCCCTATTTGATACGGTTGACACACTTAAAGCTTGCTTACGCGTATTCGCCGATATGGTGCCAACCATTAAAGCAAAGCGTGACAATATGTACAATTCTACCAAGAAAGGCTATACTACTGCCACAGATTTGGCAGATTATTTGGTGAAAAAAGGTTTGCCATTTCGCGATGCACACGAAGTGGTAGGTTTATCGGTCGCTTACGGACTAAAAATACAAAAAGATTTAAGTGAGTTGAGTTTGAAAGAATTACAGGGATTTGATGCTCGTATTGAAAATGATGTGTTTGATGTGCTTTCGTTAGAAGGCTCACTTTGCGCGCGTGACCATCTTGGTGGTACTGCACCAAATCAAGTCAAACAGGCTATCAAAACTGCTCGCAACAACCTAAAATAGAATGAAAATTGTTTTTGCCGGCACGCCTGAATTTTCGCTCGGTGTTTTAACTGCACTCATTAATGCTGGACACGACATTGTTGGTGTCTATTGCCAACCTGACCGCCCCAAAGGTCGCGGTCGTATATTAAGCGCCTGCGCTGTCAAAGAACAAGCCTTAAAACACAAGCTTCCAGTCTTTCAACCAGAAAGTCTGAAAGATAATGATGCCCAAAAAACCTTATTTGCACTCAATGCTGATGTTATGGTGGTAGTGGCTTATGGTCAACTATTGCCAAAACTTGTCTTAGATACCCCTAAGTATGGATGCCTTAATATTCACGCTTCTCTACTACCACGCTGGCGAGGCGCTGCACCTATTCAACGCGCCATTCTAGCAGGCGACAAAACTACAGGTGTGAGCATCATGCAAATGGATGGAGGATTAGACACAGGCAATATTTTGTTAGAAAAAACCTGTGATATCACTGATATTGACAATGCACAAACCTTGCATGACAAACTCTCCACACTAGGTGCCAAAGCTATTATTGAAGCATTAGAAAACCTTGACAACCTACCATCCACAAAGCAAAATGAAGAAGATGTAACTTACGCTAAAAAACTTAAAAAAGACGAAGCGTGGATTGATTGGAGTCAATCTGCTGATAAAATCAACCGTCAAATTAGGGCATTTAACCCCTACCCTATTGCGCAAAGCAATGCAACAAGTGATAAGTTTGAATCCAAAGTATTACGCATTCTATCTGCCAGTATTGTGAAAGAAAATTATCATGAAAAACCAGGGGAAGTCATTCAACCTCCTACCAAAGGCACTTGTTACATCGCAACAGCTGATGCTATATTAAGTTTAGAGAAAGTACAACTATCAGGCAAAAAAATTGCCAATATTAAAGACTTTAGCAATGCTTATCAATTGCACAAACTAGGATTATAATGCTACTTAAGCGCATAAACCTTGCCTTTACTTATACTTTAAGAGACCTTTGCACAAAATAGGGATGATTGGCAAAAGCCAATTTTTGCCCAATTGGTAATTTCTTTAAACTTTGTCCTAATAAGGTTAAGGCTGGATTTACCCTCCTTTTCTATTTAGTCAACCCTTAAAAACCACACAACAAATTGATTTATAACAATAAAACCAACAATAACCCTAGACAAATCAACCAACTTTTGCTAAAATACCCCTTATCCCTTGGTCGTTTTGCTTAAAAAAATGTTAACTAAATCCAGCCCAATATCCACCCAATCAAATCTTTTTCATTCAGAGCTCTTTTCTCAATTAGATGTCAA
>CAJHVQ010000569.1_pt1 | contig 43455 bp, 44 predicted proteins | sample 9196941 | NCBI WGS metagenome assembly CAJHVQ01 (sample SAMEA7706167, study PRJEB36976) | symbiont metagenome | biome: Marine hydrothermal vent biome [ENVO:01000030]; feature: Bathymodiolus gill tissue material [ENVO:01001393]; material: Bathymodiolus-dominated oceanic mussel reef... | reverse complement strand
AATGTTTAGGATTTAAAACACCTTATCAGGTGTTTTTTGAAAGGACGGGTATTGATGCTCGTCAATTGGGAGTGGTGCGTTTATGAGTCGAATTCACCACAGTCTAATTTCGGTTCTGTCTATTTTTTTTGGTTTTTATATTGTAGGTTTATCTATTTTTGTAGTATCAAAATTTGTTAACACTCTTTATTTAAAGGAAGTAAAAGATAGTAAAGGATTTAAGACGACTAATTTACATATTTTGTTGAATTTTTATAAAAACGGTTTAGTTTTAAACTTACTTTCAATCTTTTATTTTCTACTCTTGATATTTGTTATTTCTAATAAAAATTTAATTTCATTCAGTTTTTATTTTAGTTATTTAACAATCCCATTAATGTTTCAAAACTTTCTTTATAGTTATAAGTCTTTGAACCAATTAATAAAAATAGTTATACAAAATGCTAAAATAGAAAAATGACACAAACTAATTTCAAAACTTTGGTGATTTATCAAACTAAAAATGGAGCGATTGAGTTAAAATTAGATTCAAATGTAGAAACTGTTTGGGCATCTCAGAAAGATATTGTTAATATTTTCGACAAAGATCAGTCTGTTATTTCAAGGCATATTAAGAAAATATTGCTCGATAAAGAAGTTGACGAAAAAAGCAATATGCAAAAAATGCATATTACAAATTCTGATAAACCTGTTGTTTATTATTCGTTAGATATTATTTTAGCAGTAGGGTATCGCACTAATTCTGCCAAAGCCATTCAATTTCGCCAGTGGACAACTAGAACCTTGAAACAGCATATTACTCAAGGTTGGACAATCAATTCTAAACGCATTAATAAAAATTATAAAGCATTTATTAATGCTGTAGAAGATGTAAAGTATCTTGCTAAAAATAAAATTGATAGTGACGATGTTTTAGAGTTAGTTAAATCATTCGCTAATACATGGTTCAGTTTAGAGGCATTTGATGAAAATAAGTTACCAGATTGTGGCGTTGATAAAAACCAAATAAAGTTAAGAGCAGACAGTTTATATTTAGCAGTTGATAAATTTAAACAAGATTTAATTAGCAAAAAACAGGCGACAAATTTATTTGCACAAGAGAAGAAAAAAGACAGTTTAGCAGGAATTTTTGCCAATGTTTTTCAGTCTATTTTTGGTGATGATGCCTATCCAAGTATTGAAGGAAAGGCAGCCCATTTACTTTATTTTATTGTAAAAAATCATCCTTTTAATGATGGTAATAAACGCACAGGTGCATTTACATTTATTTGGTTTTTAAATCAAGCGGGATTTGATTATAAACAAAGTATTACACCACAAACATTAACAACATTAACACTATTGATTGCTACTTCTAATCCAAATGAAAAAGATAAGTTAATCGGTTTGGTTTTGTTATTATTGAATACAGAAAATCAGCAAGGAAACTGATGTTAGCTTATATTGGATTGGGTTCAAATCTTAATAACCCTAAACAACAGATTAGAGATGCACTGATTGCATTGAATGATACACAGGATGTGAAAGTAGTGGCGTTATCGAGTTTGTATCAATCCAAGCCGATTGATAACTCAAAGCAGCCAGATTATATTAATGCTGTGTGCGAAGTAGATACGCATCTAAGTGCATTGGAATTGTTGTATGTCTGTCAGGACATTGAAACTAAGCAACATCGCGTACGCGAGAAAAAATGGGGTGCTAGAACCATTGATTTGGATATTATTACTTATGGAGTGCAAGTGATTGCCTCCAAACAATTAATAGTGCCACATCTTGAGATGATGAATCGCAGCTTTGTGCTAGTGCCATTGGCAGAAATAGAGCCTGATTTTAAAGTGCCGGTATTGGGTTCAATTCAAGCGTTGATTGATAAGTTAGACACATCAGAGTTGATTAAATTATGAAGATTGGTGCGCTAAAAATATTTAAGAATCAAGGTAAAAAAATCACTTGCTTGACGGCCTATGACGCATCATTTGCATCTGTGTTTGATAAATGTGGTGTAGATATTATTTTAGTCGGCGACTCGCTTGGTAATGTAATTAAAGGCGATGAGAATACATTAGGTGTGAGTATGAACGACATGCTTTATCACACGCAAGTAGTGGCAAAAGTCACAAACCAAGCTTTGTTGATTAGTGATATGCCCTATCAAAGTTACACATCTGCTAAACAGACCTTGGAAAATGCCAAATATTTAATGAATGCAGGTGCACAAATGGTGAAATTTGAAGGTGGGCATGAGCATGAATCTTCTTTTCAAATCTTGCAAGACAACAATATTCCAGTCTGCGGACACTTGGGCTTACAACCACAATCAATCGTAGAAATGGGTGGCTATAAAGTACAAGGCAAAGGTGAGGGCGACGCACAAAGAATTTTAAAGGATGCCAAGGCGCTTGAAGCTTGGGGTGTAAAAACCATCGTGCTTGAATGTATTCCTGCTAAGTTGGGCAAGAAAATATCACAATCATTAAATATTCCAACCATTGGCATCGGTGCAGGTGTGAATTGTGATGGGCAAGTGTTAGTAGGTTATGATATGCTTGGCATTACCCAAAATCCACCTAAATTTGTGAAAAACTTTTTAACCAGTGGCAGTATTGTTTCTGCAACTAATGATTTTATTCAAGCAGTTAAAAATCAAACATTCCCAACAGATGAACACAGTTTTAAGTCTGTATAAATAAAAATTAGAAATGCTGATTTTTCTTTGATAGAAATGTATATTTTTTATAATTTATACAAAAAATTATACAATAAGTGTATAATAATTTAAAAATATACAAAAAATTATACACCATGGATTTTGATTATAAAAGTATTTCCTACGCTCAAAAGTTGAGCAATTTGCAGAATTATTACCATACTTCAGTTGCTTTTGCACAGGCGCTCAATATTACTCGAATGACGCTAATTGCATGGAATGATAACCCCCAAAAGATTAAAGTTAAAAATCAAGATAAGATTGATTTGCTATGGTGTCAGTATATTTTTTTGCCAAATGTAAGTAATATTAGTGAGGTTGTCAAAGGTATTGAGTTGGGTAGTTTTTTGTTTGAACCTGCCATTATGGATAAGACGCTTAGACAAATGGCAGCTGGTTCTCTTGAGATTGAGACAGGCACGCAAGAAGTGGATTTTGATGCAATTGTGCTTGATAACACTGTGCCTAATAATTTTCATGCAACCTCAGTAGCAGAGGTGCAAAATATTCATTATCTTACCCAAGAAATCGCTCAAAATTTTCAAGCAGAGATCACTTTGCAACAAATTAAAGATTGGCATAAAGTGCTAATGCGTGGCTTGATAAATAATGCTGGCGAGTTTTCCACCAAGCAAAGAGTTTTACCAAATGTTGATACACAACTCACACATCCAAATGATATTGTAGAAGAATTAGAGTTGTGGGTAAAAAAATATAATAAAATCAAATATTTAAGCGATATTGCTAAATCACATTATCATTTTGAAATGATTCATCCATTTAGTGATGGCAATGGCCGTATTGGGCGTTTAATTGTGCTTGCGCAATGTTTACAAATTGATATTAAGCCACCAACCATTAATAATAGCAATAAGGCGTTGTACTATATTTTGTTAGAATATGCAAAAATCAATCCAACACCATTGGCGTATTTTTTTCAAGCGTGCTCTGAATAGGAGATTTAAGCATGGAAATTATTAGTAACATAAGTGAAATGAAACAGTGGCGAGACAAGGGTGAGAGGATTGCTTTTGTGCCAACAATGGGTGGTTTGCATCAAGGACATTTATCGTTGATTGATTTGGCGAAAAAAAATGCCGATAAGGTAGTGGTAAGCATTTTTGTCAACCCAACGCAGTTCGCAGAACATGAAGATTTTGGTACTTACCCTCGTACCATGGATGCTGATTTAGTTGCTTTAGAAGTATCACAAACAGACCTAGTATTTACCCCAAATGTGTATGATATTTATCCAGATAATGCGGTTCTTAATCAGGATGAATTTACCCAAGACAAGGGGCTGTTTGAGACTTTATGTGGAAAGACACGACCGCATTTCTTCTACGGTGTATTGCAAGTTGTTAGGCGTTTATTTGAAATTATTCACCCTGATGTGGCAGTATTTGGTCAGAAAGACTATCAACAGTTACACATTATTAAACACTTTACTTCAGGGGTTAAAATTATTGGAGCGCCGATTGTGCGTGAGCATGACGGCTTGGCAATGAGCACGCGCAATCAATATCTAAATGCAGATGAACACAAGATTGCATCAAAACTACACAAGATTTTAAAACAAATTGAGCGGGGTGAATTAGAATTGCAATCTGCTAGAGAGCGACTACAGCGTTATTTTGAGCTGGACTATTTGGAGTTGTTAGATGCAAATACCCTTAAGAAAATCACTGATAATACGAGTAAAATTGCGATACTATCCGCAGTCTACTTGAATAAGGTAAGATTGATAGACAATATAATTTTTAGCAAGGACAACTATGTTTAATATTACAGATGAAGCGCAAATTTATGTAGCAGATTTATTCGCTCAACAAGGTGAAGAAGATTTAGGACTTAAAGTCGATATTGAAAAGGCGGGCACACCTGCTGCTGCCGTTACTTTTAATTTTTGTTATGAAAAAGACTTAGGGAAAAACTATTTCAAATTTGAATACAAGGGTTTTAATGCTTTTATTGATGAAGCTAATTTTGATTATTTGAAAGATTCCGAAGTGGCATTGAAAGAGGAGGGTTCAAGCAAAAAACTCACCATCACTGCCCCAAATGCTAAGGGCGAAGTGCCGAAAGATGATGCGCCTTTAGCAGAGAAAATTAAATACACCATCGCTGCTGAGGTCAATCCACAACTTGCCTCTCATGGCGGATTTGTGGATTTGGTGGAAATTACTGATGACATGGATGTGGTGCTTAATTTTGGTGGTGGTTGTCAAGGCTGTTCATCGGTTAAAGTAACACTTAAAAATGGCGTAGAAGCACAACTTAAATCAATTTATCCTGAGATTAAAAATATCTTGGATGTAACAGACCACTCACAGAAAGAAAACGCATATATGTAGTGGATGAGTTCAGTCTAATCAATAAGTATTTTGACTGGGATCAAGGCATAGGCGATGATTGTGCCCTAATGTCTATTGATAACGGCAGGCAACTTGCTACCACCGTTGATACCCTGATTGAAGGGGTGCATTTCCCAACAGAGACATCAGCGCAAGATATTGCCTATAAAGCCTTAGCGGTTAATTTGAGTGATTTGGCAGCAATGGGTGCGACCCCACTTTACTTTACTTTAGCACTTACCTTGCCTAGTGTTGATAAAAAATGGCTTGAGGGTTTTTCTGAGTCGCTTAAAGCACTCGCTAAACAATATAATATCTCCTTGGTTGGTGGCGATACTAGCAAGGGTAGTCTTAGTATTACTATTAATGCCACAGGTATTGTAAAAAAGACTCAAGCCTTATTACGCTCAGGCGCGCAAGTGGGTGACAGTGTGTTTGTTTCCAACACATTAGGTGATGCCACCTTAGCATGGCAACAAATACAAAATCAACAAACCCCATCAATAGCACTATTAAAACAATTTAATCGCCCTGAGCCGCAAATCAAACTCGCACAACGCTTATTAGGTGTTGCCAATAGCTGTATTGATATTTCTGATGGGCTTGAGCAAGATTTATCACATATCTTATCACGCTCAAAAGTTGGTGTTAGTATTGACTTAGAAGCATTACCGTTGTCAAGCGAAGTTGCACAATATATTGCCAATACACAAGATTGGTGTGTGGCATTAGCCGGCGGCGATGATTATGAGCTTTGTTTCACTGTGCCAAATACACATATTGATAGTGTTAAATCTATTGCAAAAGATTTAGACATTAAACTCACTAAGATTGGTGTGATTGTCGAAAAGCAAGGGTTGGAAATTAAAGGGCTAAACAAGACCTGTAAGTCTTATCAACATTTTTAAAATTTCAAGAATTTGGCAGAACGAAAATTTCAAGTATTTTTTCTTTTTCAAGGTAAATATTTACCTTGAAAAAAACAAAAAAGTTAAACTTCTTTGCGTTCAGCGATAGTTTTGCAATCTATGCACTCATCTGCCGTAGGGCGAGCTTCTAATCTTGGTAGGGCGATTTCCGTACCACAAGTTTTGCAATAACCATAATCACCCATTTCAATCAAATGCAAAGTTTTTTCAATCTTGCCAATGAGTTTTCTTTCACGGTCACGCGTTCTTAACTCAAGTGCAAACTCTTCTTCAAGTGTGGCTCTGTCGTTATCATCTGCCACTTTTGATGAGTCTTCTTGAATGTGAGTGATGGTGGTTTCAGCGTCGCTGATTAACTGTTTCATCCAAGCGCTAAGCTTCTCTTTAAAGTGTTCAATTTGCCCTTCAGACATAAAGTCTTCGTTTTTCTTGGGCTTATAATTAGGAATATCTTGAAAATTGGGTTCTGACATAACGGTTTGTTAATTTAAAATAGCAATTTTCGAACATTATAATAAAAAGATGGCATTAGAAGCACTTATTTTTGATGTAGATGGCACATTAGCAAACACTGAGCGTGATGGGCATTTGGTCGCCTTTAATGAAGCATTCAAGGAATTGGGGCTGGATTGGCTTTGGACAAATGCGCTTTATCACGAGTTACTGGATGTGACTGGTGGTCAATTACGCATTAAACATTACCTGAAAACGCATCGCCCTGATTTTGAGTGTGATGATATAGATGCGCTTGCTAAAAAGGTGCATGGTTTAAAAACCAAAATTTATGTGCGTCTTGCTGATGCTGGTGCTATCCCCCTAAGAACGGGGGTGGCTCGTTTGTTTAGTGAAGCACGCAAAGCTGGTTTGAGATTGGCAATTGCCACCACCACCACGCCTGCCAATGTTGATGCACTCATCACGCATACATTGGGTGCTGATGCGCTGGACTGGTTTGAGGTGATTGGTGCAGGTGATATAGTGCCAAATCTTAAACCAGCAGGGGATATTTATCATTATGTGTTAAAGCAAATGAACCTGAAACCTAATCAGGCGATTGCTTTTGAAGATTCGCACAATGGCATTGTCTCGTCAACTGATGCAGGATTAAAAACATTGATTACTGTTAATGAATACACTAAGACGCATCAGTTTGATGGCGCAATGGCGGTGCTTAATCACTTAGGTGAACCTAACAACAAGCCATTTACAGTATTAGAGGGCGAGCGTACTGAGCACACCTATGTAGGTATTGATTATTTACAAGAATTGTATGCAAACACTTATTGATTTAGTAAACGCCACGCGCGTTTATGAGGTTGCGAGTGAAACGCCATTGAGTGTTGCGCACCAACTCAGTGTGCGTAGCAAAAATACCATTTATTTAAAGCGTGAAGACAAGCAGGTAGTGCATTCTTTTAAACTTAGGGGCGCTTATCAAAAAATATCTGGCTTGTCGGCTCAACAAAAAGCCAAAGGTGTCGTAGCATCTAGTGCGGGTAATCACGCACAAGGCGTGGCGTTGTCTGCCAGCAAACTCGGCATTGAGTCGGTGATTGTAATGCCACTTTACACCCCTAAAATCAAAGTCAATGCTGTTGAGCAACTGGGTGGTAAAGTGGTATTGCATGGCGATGTGTATGATGATGCATTTGCCTATGCCAAGCAATTAGAACAACAACAAGATTTGGTCTTTATCCACCCGTATGATGATATTGAAGTGATGGCAGGTCAGGCGACTATCGCTAAAGAACTGTTAAAGCAAAATCCAAAGATGGACAAGGTCTTCATCCCTGTGGGTGGTGGCGGATTGATTGCAGGTATGGCAACTTATATCAAACATTATGCGCCAAATATTCAAGTTATCGGTGTTGAACCAGAAGATTCACCAACCTTGTATCAATCATTTAAAAATTCTGAGCGTATCACCTTGCCAGAAGTAGGGCGTTTTGCCGATGGCGTGGCAGTTAAGCAAATTGGCGAAGTCACTTATCCGATTGCCAAAGAAGTAGTGGATGAGGTTGTACTTGTGAGTAATGATGAGATTTGTGCTGCGATTAAAGATATTTATGAAGATGTGCGCTCTATTGCAGAGCCTTCTGGTGCACTTGCCACGGCAGGGTTAAAAAAGTATATTAAGCAAAACAATATCAAAGGTGAGAATTTAGTCGCCATTGTCTCAGGTGCAAATGTGAATTTTGACCGCCTACGCTATATCGCTGAGCGTGCTGATTTGGGTGAACACAATGAAGCCATTATTGCTGCTACCATTGATGAAAAACCAGGTAGTTTTTTAAAATTTTGTGAATTGTTAGACAACCATGCCATCACCGAATTTAATTATCGTTACACGCCCTCTAGCCAAGCGCGTATTTTTGTTGGTGTTGCGCTCAGCAAAGGGCTTGATGAGAAGCAAGCACTGATTAACAAACTTTCGCAATCATTTGATGTCTTAGATATGAGCGACAACTCTATTGCCAAGACGCATATTCGTTATATGGTAGGTGGGCGTGCTGATGCTGATAACGAGGTTTTGTATCGTTTTGAATTTCCTGAGCGTCCTGGAGCTTTATTAGACTTCTTGAAAAAAATCGGCACTGATTGGAATATTTCTTTATTCCATTACCGTAATCACGGCGCCGATTTTGGACGCGTATTAATTGGACTACAAGTTGATGATGTGGATAGTATTGAGCGTAGTTTTGACGAATTAGGCTATTTCTACCAAAATGAAACCAACAACAAAGCCTATCAATATTTCCTTTAGAGTATTTGATGTACAAGATATCGATGATGTCTTGGCAATAGAGCGACTGGTTTACAAAATACCTTGGAATAAGGCGAAGTTCACTCATAGTCTGAACAATCCCAATATTTTAGCGTACTTAATATTTAAAGACAATCAAATATTGGGTTATAGTATTGCACTGTGCGTGTCTAAGACGGCTGATTTGCTCAATATTTGCATTCATCCTGATTATCAGTATCAAGGTTTGGGTCAGAAGTTGTTTGATTATCAACTGCAAACATCAGGCGTTAAAGAAATCTTTATTGAAGTGCGTGTTTCTAATCACAGCGCCTTATTGTTTTATAAAAAACTCGGATTTGAAGTCATTAATACGCGTAAAAAATATTATTCAGATGGTGAAGACGCTATAATACTGCGTTTTATAACAGATAATTAATCAATGACTTATAAGTATATTCATATGCCAGTTGATGGCACAAAAATCACCTTTAAAGATGGTGTTATCCAAGTGCCAGACAAGCCAGTTATTGGTTATATTGAAGGTGATGGTATTGGCGCGGATGTTTCACCAATTATGAAAAAAGTCATTGACGCAGTTGTAAGCAAAACCTACCACGGTGAGAGAGCCATCCAATGGATGGAAATCTATGCTGGTGAAAAAGCCAATGTGTTATACGGCGAATATCTACCGCAAGAAACCCTTGATGCGATTCAAGCGCTTTCAGTAGCAATCAAAGGTCCGCTAACCACGCCTGTGGGTGGCGGTATGCGCTCACTCAATGTTGCTATTCGCCAAGAGCTTGATTTGTTTATTTGTCAACGCCCAGTACAATACTTTGTTGGCACACCAACACCTGTCAAAGCACCTGAAAAAGTTGATATGGTCATTTTCAGAGAAAATTCTGAAGATATTTATGCAGGTATTGAATATCAAGCAGGCACAGATGAGGTAAAAAAAGTCATCGACTTTTTGCAAAATGAAATGGGCACAACCAAGATTCGCTTTCCTCAAACTTCTGGCATTGGCATTAAGCCAGTGTCGCAAGAAGGTACGCAGCGTTTAGTGCGTGCTGCTATTCAATACGCCATTGATAACGACAAAGATTCAGTAACTTTGGTGCATAAAGGCAACATCATGAAGTTCACCGAAGGTGGTTTTAGAGATTGGGGTTATCAGCTTGCACAAGACGAGTTCGGCGCTAAAGTTGTCAGTGATGGACCTTGGTGTGCATTTAGCAATCCAAACACAGGCACAACGATCACTGTTAAAGATGTCATTGCCGATGCTTTCTTACAGCAAATCCTATTACGCCCAGAAGAATATTCAGTGATTGCTACACTCAACTTAAATGGCGACTATATCTCAGATGCTTTAGCAGCGCAAGTAGGTGGTATTGGCATTGCACCAGGTGCTAATTTGTCAGATACTACCGCAGTATTTGAAGCCACACACGGCACAGCACCAAAATATGCTGGACAAAATAAAGTTAATCCAGGTTCAATTATTCTTTCAGCAGAGATGATGCTTAGACATATGGGTTGGACGAAAGCTGCAAATAATGTACTAAGTGCTATGTCAAATGTGATTCAAAACAAAACGGTAACTTACGACCTAGAAAGACTAATGGAAGGCGCTACTTTGTTATCTTGTTCCGAGTTTGGTGATGCGATGATTGATTCTTTATAGGTATTTAGAGATCTTTGCATAAATAGGGATGATTGGCAAAAGCCAATTAAAATACAAAAAAAAGACGCTTTTAGCGTCTTTTTTTGTTTGTTTATAATTTTTTTTAACGCTATAAGCCATATTGTAAAAGCATTTATGTATATTATTAAAAATTAATATTAGAATATAATTGACTTCTAATATAGTTACAGTATAATACTCACTTATCAGGAAAATCCTGAGACAAAACATACCAATAAAGGCGTGTTAATATTATATGAGAAATATTATGAAAAAAATTATCGCAATCGCTACTTTAGTAGCAGCTACATCAGCTTCAGCTGGTTTTTTTAATAACGGCAACAACGGTTATAATGGCAGCAACAACTGGGGTCCTTTCGACGGTGGTTCTAACTTTGGTCCTATGAACTCTGGTTCAAACTGGGGTCCTTTCAATGGTGGCAACAACTGGGGTCCGTTCAACGGCGGTTCTAACGCTGGTCCATTCAACGGTGGTTCAAATTGGGGTCCATTCAAGAACAACAACAACTGGTTAAACGATACAGACTTTGGTATGAACTTTAACACTAAGAACAAAACTGACAACGCTGTTTCAGGTTCTGCTGAGGGTAATGCTACTGGTAGAGCTGATGCGACCGCTAAAGGTCAAGCTGATGCATATGCTAAAGGTCAAGCTGATGCATTCGTTAAGGCGCAAGCAGATGCATATACTAAAGGTTACGCAGATGCAATTGCTAAGAGCCAAACTGCTAAGTAGTTAGCGCTTGTTAGCTGTGATTGAATCAGCCTAGCAATAAAAACCACCCTTCGGGGTGGTTTTTATCGTTGGTAAAAAAAACTTACAGTTGAAGACCCCTGCATTAGAAAAATAATTAAAAATTGGGTTTTAGATTTTTTTAAAAATCATTTAAATTCAATGTATCTTTGTTCGTAGGTCAATTGTATATATTTTTGCATGTTTTACTCCTTTGTCTTGTCGGATTAAGGGTGGTTAATATACCCTTTGGCCGACTAATTGAGTGTTGCACTTATGATGTGAATCTAAGGCTTATAAAAATAAGCAACTATAAAATCGAATTTCTATTATAATATCTCGCTTATTCCTCGATAGCTCAGTTGGTAGAGCAATGGACTGTTAATCCATTTGTCGCTGGTTCGAGCCCAGCTCGAGGAGCCAAACTTCATAAATTGTAGTTAAAAAAGTTTTTAATTATAATTTATATCTTTGCTTAGTTCATATAAATTTTTATTAATTTAAGGATTTTATGGAACAAGTAAGCGGAAATTTAACTTTAAAAAGACACTGCAATTACCTTGTAGGTCTTTTTTCGTCTGCTGAAAATATTCTTATCAAAGAAAAAACATTTTGGCTACCCTTGTTTATATTTAGCTACCCCTATCCATATCTGGCTACCTTTAGTGGTTTATTTCAAGGAAAAACTACCAATATTAACATTTGGCTACCCCTATCCATATTTGGCTACCCTTTTAAAACATTAAATAAATGTTGCTATAAAAGCATTTTTAAAGTTTTAGCTACCCCTATCCATATCTGGCTACCCTTGTATCAGAATTTTATTAATTTCATCCATATCTGGCTACCCTATCCATATCTGGCTACCCCCCATCCATATCTGGCTACCCTTTCATCCATATCTGGCTACCCCCCATCCATATCTGGCTACCTTTATACATCACAAGTTATTGTTTTTAAAGTAAAAAAAATAATTCCCTTAACCTACTATAACTTCTTATTTATAACCTACAAAACCCTACAAAAAATGCAATGATTGAAAATAATATAGATTTAGAAAATAGAGAAAAGGGATTAACAATTGATTCACTCGCAAGAAATAAAGATATCGTCAGATCAAAATTTAATTTTGATTTAGACATTACTCGATCAATAATTGACTTGGCTATTGAAAAAGTCCGAAAAACAAATATAGAAAATAATCCAAGGGTTTTTATAACTCAACAAGAAATCAAGCCCCTGGCAAAGGCTAGTGAAATTAAACCAGGCATAGTTAAGCTCATGTACACAATTAAAGAAGATATTCTACGCAATAATTACTTTAGAAAATTTGTCCCTAATATTGGGATTCAAGGAATCGAAACAGTTATCGTCAAAGAGATAGGCGTTACTGAAGATATGTTTCAAGATTTGTTTATTTATTTTAGGAAATCACATTTTGATGATTTCAGAACAACAAACTATTACTATTTGCAATCTTTAAAACATCTCAATAATGCACGCAAAAAAACAAAGCAATTAGGATTGTTATACGAAATTTTACAACCTTACGCTAAGTTTAAAGAAGAAAAAACAACATTTGAGGAATTTGAAAAAGAAAATGAAAAAATATATTATTACAACAGACTAAAAGAAGATTTACTGATAGAAAAAAATCAATATCAACAACCAAAATTACTAACATTAAGATTAAAAAGACTTTGTTCTGCTATTAACAAATTAAATAATGATATCACTTTAAAAATTACAAGAACAATTAAAAAAGACAACAGGACTATCGGTTGTGCCTTTGTGTCACAATTAAGAGAACCAAAAAGACCGAGAATTGAAAAAAATGTCCAGAAAAAACCAATCAGTATTCGACAGCAATTAACTAATTGGGGTGTAAGAAAAGATACAATCGATATATGGTTGGCCAATATTGATAAAAAAACAATTAACGATGCAATCAAAAAAACAATTAATCGTCCAAAGCCTAAAGATAAAAGTCAAAAATCAAACGCTGGTGGATATATTGCCCATATTTTAGGTGACGGTAAACAGCCTCAATTGCAAACACAGATTAAAAAACACGAAATCATTAACTGCTTAAAAGTTTTTGGATTACAACCCGATGATATTAAAAAAGCCCAAGACGACTTAAAAAAATATAACGGCGCACTGTTAGCAGTAGTGAACAAATGTTTAAGAGAACAAGCAAAAGAAGCCCTAGGAACAGATGATATGCGCCAATTTTTTATCAATGAATTGAGTGATGTGGTAGATGATTTAATGGATGAAAAATAATGTTAATAAACTCATGCTATGTTTCTATTGAAAAATACGACGACTAATCATGGAAATTTTAATTTTAATTATCGGCTTATTCGCATTTTCTGATTATAACGAATTTGCTCCTAGTGCGCTAAACACTGTTGTTGACAACAATATAGAAAAATCAAACAACAAAATGCAGGCAATAAACAAGCCACAAGCTCAGTTTGAAATTACCAATAAAAAAGGCGTTTGGATGTTCACACCAGCAGTTAATAAAAATCAGAAAAAAGTGATAAAGGAAACAGAATCATCAAAATTTATTACTTTGCCTGATGGTTCAAAAATTGAACAAGGACTGTAAATAAAAAAAAGAATAAAAAAAGAGAATAAAAAATGATCATAAAAAACAAGAAAATACAATTTACTCAAAAAACAATAAGCACCTTTAGCGCTATATTAATATCTTTGCTTTTAATGGCGAATGTGAATGTGAATGCAAAAAATACTGATCAAGAAGCTCAAAAAATAATTGCCGAACAATTAAAAGCAACCTTTAATCAAACAACCTTTAAAAACTTTAGCCGTGCGCCAATGCAGGGTTGGTGGCAAGCAGAAATAAGCAATGAAGTCATTTATTTCAGTCCTAAAGAAGCATTGATGTTTTTTGGTGAGCTCTACACTAAAAATGGCGTGTCTCTCACGCAAGAAACTCGAAAAAAATGGCAGGCCGCTAGAGTTGAAAAACTCGATATAAGCGCAGCACTGACTATCGGCACTGGTGCAATCCAAATCATCGAATTTACAGACACTGATTGTCCATTTTGCTTACGCTTTAATCGTTGGGTAACGGCAAAAAACGATGATTATAAGCACCTGCATGGCAAAGATCTTTTTACTCGTAAATTGATATTAACGCCAATTGATCAATTGCATCCCAATGCGCATAAAGAGTCTGTGCATATTCTTTGCCAGTCATCTGATAAATGGGAAGAGGAAACTACAAAAACACTAGAGTCAAAAATTACCTATGCAGATATGGATGATTGTCAAAAAGGCAAAGATTTGTTATTGCAGCATAGAGAGATTGCCAAAGGGTTTGGTATATCCGCTACACCAACTTTGGTGATTGACGGGCAAATTATTCAAGGATTTAACCAGAAAAAATTAGAGGACATCATAAATACGAAAATGAACAGTTTGAGCGAGAACAAAGCGAAAGTATCAGAGGGAAATACTAGAGATTTGGAGAAAATTTAATATCAATAAAATAAGGAAAAAACAATGACTAAAAAAGAACTAATTAATGCAATTTTATCAACAACAAGTTTATCCAAAGTAGACGCAAGTCTTGCATTGGATGCTATGACAGACACTATCACAAATACCTTAAAAAAAGGCGATAGCATACAACTCGTGGGTTTTGGCTCTTTTGTACTTAGAGATCGCGCAGCACGCACAGGTAGAAATCCACAAACAGGCGTCACAATCGCAATTCCCGCTACAAAAGTAGTGGGCTTTAAAGCAGGAAAAGCGTTAAAAGACGCTGTTAATACCATTTATAAAAAATAATACAACATCAGGGGATATAAAAATGAAAATGAAAATTTTACAAAAAACAAAGCAATTTTTAGCTAGAAATCAAGGTGCCATTGCATTAGGGACAGTTTTAATATTAGTTGGTGGCGAAGCCGCAGCATACCCAGTGCCTACCTCCCCGACAAGTTTCTTATACAGTGCTTATGATGTGATTATTAACAAATTGTCAAAAGGCGCCGTTGGATTTTCTGTTGCCGCTGCAATGACTATCGGTGCATTAGTAGCAGCAATCAAAAATCAATTCTCAGTGGCAGCAGTTATGGTGGTGGCAACCTTTATCGGTGCAAATTTAGAAACAACAATCACATCTCTGGGTATTACAACACTATTAATGTAGTGTATTTAATGTAATGTATTATTTTTCAAATATCCTACATTCTAAGCATCGTATTGCAGGTCTTGATAAAGACGATATGATTATTGCTATGATTGTATATGCTTTAGCAGCGTATGTATCAGTAAAAACACTCATTGTCATGGCGCCTTTGTTTATCCTTTATTACAAAACAAAACAGCTCAGACCAAGAGGATTTTTACGACATGCCTTATACGGTGTAAATCTTGATTCAATAAAAGGCTATCCCAAACCTACTGTTAATAAATTTTATCAATAATACGATTATGCAACGACATTTATTAGAAGCAGCAGATAAGTTACAGAAACATGAAATTCACATATTGCGTGTGTTTTTGGTTTTGTTATTGATCATAACCGTATTTAATTATGCCTCGATTGAGAATATTAAAACAAATGAAAAGATTGTAATTAAAACCCTAAATCAAAGTTCAAAGTTTTGGGTGTCTCAAAAAGAGGCAAGTAATGAGTATTTGCTAGATTTAGGGCTATATATCATACAACTTAGAAATAACGTCACAGCCTCTAATGTTGATCATCATTATTCAAAGTTATTAGAGTTGGCACATTCTCAGTTTTACGCAGACATTAAGCGTCAATTTCGGGCAAAGGTAAAAATGATTAAGCGCTACCAGCGTAACTCTTACACATTTACACCAACTGATACAAAAATTAATCGCAAGGCTCAAGAAATTCTCATTGAAGGTGTTGAAACTCGGTGGACTGATTTGGGCAAAAAGCCCAGTAAAAAGCTAAGAATCACAATTAAATACAGCATTGATAACGCCACTTTTTCTTTCAAAAAAATACAGGATAAATATCTATGAGTAAAAATAAGAATAAGAATAAGAATGTAAATAAAAATAAAAATGTAAATGTAAATAAAAATAAAAAAGTGATTGTAGCGTTATTTGTATCATTTTTATTATCTACAGAGGTTTTTGCACTTACTGTGATGCCAGAAATCCGTACAACAATACCTATTAATAACACGGACACAACACGCATTAAATGCGTACATGGTCAAATTAACAGTATGGATTATTCTGATGGAACTGGTCTAATTGCTAAAGTTGATAAAAGTAATCGATATGCTATTATTAGCTTTCAGCAACTAGACACAGGGCTTGAAAGAAAAATTATTAATAACAAAGTAAATCTAGGCATAGGATGTGGCGCTGAATATTATCAAATGATATTAGATCCACAAAATATGAAATCAAAAACCATTTTATTGCAACAGACTTGGCTTGAATTGATATCCAAAAAATCTAACAAAGACAATAAAAATAAAACCTTTGAACGGCTCTTAATTGATTTAATTAAACAGTCTCGCAATGAGGGTGGTTACAACAACATTAATCAAACCAATCCAACCAATCCAACCAATCCAACCAATCCAACCAATCAAAAATATTTTTATCTAGGTAATTTACAAGTGACATTACTTAACCAAGTAAAAATACCTGGCACACTTTATCAATTGAAAAAGTTTGCCATTATTTCTAATAAAGATGTTGACATTAGCGAGAAGGATTTTATTGACAAACAATTAGGAAATGGTCAAATATTAGCACTGTCATTAGATGATTATGCGCTAAATTCTGATAAAAAATATACGAACCTCCATGTTGTTTTTAATATTGAGCCAATGTAATGCTAGACAATTTAAAAGATTGGTATGACGAGCTAAGCAAACTTGATCGCTTAAAAGTAAATTGGATTTTTTTGGTTGTGCTAGTTTTACTGGTTGTTTATTTGGCATACGATCCTAGTGAAGATAAAAAACCTGTTAAAAATACAACGAGCTCAATTACTACAGTTCCATTAACCAGCGAAGAATTGTTTGAAGACGATGTGCTAGATGCAGTAAATTTAAAAAATGAAAAAACAGAAAAACGATTAGACCTGCTAGCAGCACAAAATGAAAATTTAAAGAAGATGTTGGAATTGAAAATTCTATCAAAAGGTGCGCCAAATCAAGAGAGTGGAGTCATTAAAAGTTTTCCTGCATCGCCTAGTAATAACCATGACACACAAAAAGATGAATTACAATTTGAACCAACATGGGTTGGTGGCATCGTGCACACAGAATATGAAAAAATAGAAGACAAAGAGGAGGAAGTGAAGGATTTAGAAAAAAAAAGAACCATAAAACTCCCTCCCAGTTTTATGGAAGGTTTTTTACTCACTGGCATGGACGCCATGACCATTGAAGGAAGCAGTAACACACCAGAGCCGATGATGATTAGAGTGCAAGCACCTGCTGTACTGCCTAATGAAGTTAAAGCAAATTTAAAAGGTTGTTTTGTTATTGCCGAAGGTTATGGAAATTTAGCAACCCATCGTGTGGATGCAAGACTTAAGAGTTTGAGTTGTATTGATCTTGAAGGCGGAAGTGTTATTTATGAAAAAATCAAAGGCTATGTGCAAGATGCCGATGGTAAACGCGGCATTAAAGGTCAGATTGTTCACAGAGCGGGTGCACTACTTGCAAGAAGTATGATAGCAGGTGCTTTTGAAGGTATCGGGGAGGCTGTTAAAGTATCTTCACAAACCACCAGCATTTCCGCCTTAGGGGAAACCAATAGCACACCCAGTGGAAACCTGTCAAAAGCCGCACTGGGTGGTGGAATATCAGCTGGTGCAAAAGATGTTCGCAGTTTGTTTTTACAACTTGCAAGGCAGTCTTCTCCAGTCGTTGAAATTGGCGCTGCTAAAAAAATATCCGTCATCATTACTGAGTTAGTTATTTTAAAAATACAGGAGTTTTAATGAAAAATATAATATTACTTGCCTTAGTGATTTTTGCACAAAGCTGTTCAGTTATGCCGTATCAAGAACAATCATCTTGTCATTTTAATGACTTGGGAAAATGTTTGCCTATCAATGAGGCTTATCAAGAGGCAGTAACAGGCAAAAATCAAGGCGGAGTACTGGTTAACGGTAAAACCAACTCTGCGCCAAAGAACGCACCAATTGTTAATAAAACCCAATCGTTAAAAAATAATGATCAATCTAATATCTACACAAAAATTCAAACAATGGTTAAGCAAGAAAGCATGCCGTTGTTAAAACCTGCAGTTGTGCGCAGAATATTAATTATGCCTTATCAGTCCAAAGACGCACAAATTTGGAATGGTTCACGACATGTTTATTATATTGAACAAAAACCAAGATGGCTTTTAAACAAAGCTAAGAAAGTTAATAAAGCAAAAAATTACTTGGATGTATATTAAATAAAATGCGCATTGAAAAAGAACTAATTCGTGACAAATTGTCTGATTATTTGCCTTATTTAGCATTTGATGAAGAACATCAGACATTTATTAATACAGACGATACAACAGGCTATTTGTTTGAATGTTCGCCATTATATTTTTTAGGTGAAAAAAGCATTAAAACATTGAGCTCTATCTTAAAGCAGGATTACGGTAATGGCGCAGTGTTGCAATTTATTTTATTTGGTGATACTAATATATCCAAACATTGTGAAATGATTAAAGGCGGCGACATTAGAAAAACCGATTTAACAAAAAAAATAAGTGATTACCACACTAAATTTTTAAAAAATCCAGAGAATTACAAACAAAAAATCAAAGGCAATAAATTAAAAAATTATCGATTGTTTGTGGCTTTAAAAACACAAAAACCCATTGATGAAATGACAATTTTAGCATTTCAAGAAACTTTATTAGGTGCAGGATTGCATCCACAAACTGTGAATGCAGGAGAATTGTTGTCTTTGGTAAGGCAGTTGCTAAATGGATCAAAACATAATCAAACACATTATGATGATTTAAAGTTAATCTCACCTCAAGCGATTTTTGCAAATACCGATATTGATTTTTCACAAACAACTGCGAAAATTAACGATGAACTGATTAGCGTTCTTACCCCTAAAGCATTCCCAGACCAAGTAAACAAACAAGGCTTAACGAGCATGCAAGTCAATCAATTAATTGGTGATTATATGGGGGGTCTTGGCGATTTAAATCAAATAACTTCAAGATTTATCTGGTCTTGTAATATCTTATTGGACAAAGTAACAAGAGAATTACAGATTAAGTCTGATATGGCTAATATTCAAAAATTAGGCGCTAAGAGAAAAAATAATATTGCTGATCGTATTTCAATATTATCAGACGCCATTAAAGATATGAATAATGGCCATTATTTAAAATTTATCCCCAGCCTTGTTATTTTCGCTGATGATAAAAAGGAATTGGCAACTGCAACAAGTCGTGCAATTCGACTGTGGGAGTCTCAAGGATTTTTAATGCAAAAAGAAAATCAAATAAAACACATTATATTTTTAGCCTCTTTGCCATTTGGTCTGTATCCAGGAAAAAAACAAAGAAATATTGAATTTATAGATAGGCATTTCATTGCCAGAAGTGAATCCATTGTTGCACAACTGCCCTTACAGGGTGACTACACTGGTTTTGGTTATCCAGTTGTTCCGTTTGTAGGCAGAAAGGCACAAGTTCAAGGAATTGACTTGTATTCTAAACAAGCAAACAATCATAATTTCTTGTGTTGTGCCACATCAGGCAGTGGAAAGTCGTTTTTTGTTAATTATCTCTTGTCTCATTATTTTGCTGCAGGTGCAAAAATTAGGATAAATGATATTGGCGGTAGTTATAAAAAGATTTGTTCAGTATTGGGCGGTATGTATATTGATGTTGCTGATAAAAGCGTTAATCTCAATCCCTTTCAAGTTTCTCATGATTTAAATAAATCTTACGCTGAGTCAGACGAGCATAGTTATGACGAAGTTGATAAAGGACATGATATTGAAACTATTGCCATGATACTTGGTGAAATGATTTATTCCAGTATTGATGATGGAAAGCTAACTGTTGAAGAGATTGGTTTACTCACGCATGCGGTTAAACATGTTGTTGCAGATGGTGTTGTAAAAAACGGTATTGACGCAGTACAAGAATATTTAAATAGTATTGAAAAATATTCAAAAGACGGATCTATCCCTGAAAGTTTGCACATAAGAGCAAAAGAATTATCATTTAACCTTTGTCCCTTTAGCGCAACAGGTGATTACGGCGATTTGTTCAACGGCGTTAGTAAGAACACATGGCAAGACAATCCATTTGTTGTGCTAGAGTTGGAGTCTCTAAGTGCCAAACCAGCGTTAATGCAAGTTGTATCGTTGCAAATCATTAATATGATGACTCAAGAGATGTATCAAGGTGATCGTGGTCAAAAAAAGATGTCGATCTTTGATGAGGTGGCATTTATGTTTGGATCATCTCAACGCTTAGCCAGAGTAGTTGAAGATGGGTATCGAAGGGCAAGAAAATATAACGGTTCTTTTGGCACGATTTTTCAATCAATACTAGATACGAGACTCTTTGGAAGGGTTGGCGAGGTCATGAATAATAATGCTGCTTGGAAGTTTTATCTTGAGAGCAAAGATTATCAAAAAGCTATTGATAAAGGCATCATTTCTATGGATGATTTTTCAAAAAACTTACTCAATAGCATTAAGTCAAAGCGCCCTCATTACAGTGAAATTTTTATGGAAACTCCTGGTGGATGTGGTATTGCTAGACTCATGGTCGGTCCTTACGGTCATGCGGTTGCGACAACGGATGCAGACGATATAAAAGAAATTGAAAATTATCAAAAAGAAGGTTTATCGGTTACGGATGCTTTAGAAAAGTTCGCTGTTGCTAGAGGGCTGAGGGCTGAGGGTTAAGGTTAAGGATTGATCAATGAAACTAGTGCCCATCTTATTTTTGCTCAGTATTAATGTTAATGTTATCGCAAGTGATATAGCGCCTGTTGATATTAAGGATTTTGCAACTCAATCGTTAAATAATATACCCATGAACAATAAGGATTTTTCAAAGGCATACATGAACCCGCTAATAGGTGGTGAAAAACTATCTACACCCAGTGGCACATCATTTAATGTGAATTTATCTTGTCCTACTTCTAATGCATTTTTGCAAGTAATGGCACAAACAAACGCTACTGGCGATGTGTCATATTTACAATTTAGTAGAGATAAAGATTTAGATGGGGTAATTGATAGTGTTAAGAATTTTCCTAAAACAGTAAGTGGCGTTTGCTCTACAGGTCTTATTAGTTGTACACCTGGTACTTGGGATGAGTGTGTTGGTTATAAATGGAATGCTGAAAACGACAACCTTTCATTGATTGAGACAGGTGTTGGTAATCTTGGTGGTTGCTATTGCATCAATCAATCATGCGGCGATAGCAAAAAAAGCCAAAGGATTATTTCATCAATCGTAACTGATTTAGGCACAGCTGCTGCCAATGCTTTGGCAAGTAATAACCCTCAATATACTATTAGTGGCGCACAAACGACTGGAGCAATTGCAAAGTTTTATGGGCAAAAATTAATAGGTTGTGGTGCAGGCTCTGCAACAACTATGGCAAGTTATTATCAGAACCCACAAGACATAGAAAGTGCAGCCGATGGTTATAAAACGGATGCAAATGGCGTTTATCAATTGATTGCAAATTCTTCTGCTGCTAAAAAGTCACTCACGACGCTTCAGTCTTGCACACTTAATCGCAATACGAGTTATAAAAATATAACCCTTTCTGATATTTTAAGTTATAGCGGTGGCGATGGCGGCGTACACAGCTGTGCAGGTGATGGCTGTATAGAGTTAGTGTTAGGCAAGATTGGCAATAACTATTGGAGCGGGTATTGTGACATACAACATCAAAAGGTGTCGTTTTATGTCAATATGCCAGAGAAAATCAAAAAAGCAACCTTGGTCAATGCAAGGTGGGATGATTGGATAAAAGTTGCTGCTAACAATCAAACAATCTATGCGCACCCTTACGCCAATTGGGATGGTCAAACTATTGGCAACAAGAAGTGCGAATGGTCAACAAGTTGGAATAAATACCCCAATGCTGATTTTACTGATTTAATAAAACAAAAAGGCAGAATTGACTTTACTGTGGATGTTCAAGTTGCAGGGAACGGCGAAGGCTATGCTTATGCTCAAGTACTTGTTGATGAGTCTTGTGGACTAGATCAAGAGTGGATAACAAACTCTTGCGAAGCAATAGAGCAAGATAAAAAATGTGTACTCAAAAATGAAATAATTGACGGTGTGCAAACTTATAAAAACTATCACCCAACTGGAAAAACGCCAATTGCAAGTGAGAGAAATATTAGCAATAGTTGTGATGTCAAGATAAAACGCAGTTGGTGGAAAGTAAAACGAGAATATGATTGTAAAACTAACACAGAGTTTGATTTTAGCAAAGGTATAGAGCGCAACGCAGTCGTTCAAAGCTCTGCCACAACCACTGGTTTTAATGATATGGTTGATGGCGTAACAACAAAAATAGATCTGTCTCTACCAAACATTGAAACACAACCAAGCTGCACCAACGCTTGTAAAACCAAACGCAAAAAAGACAAAGTTTCTGTGTCTGCTCAAGGACCAGTTACAGACAAAGTTGGCGAAGATTGGGAAACACTCTATCGTAAATGCACTGGTGATAATCAAAATATTTGCCCCGCTGGGGCAGATGAAAAAGTTATTACTACTTGCTCATGCTTAAACGAATTTAGCACAGCTAGCGTTATGATGCAATCATTGCGCCAAGCCGCACAGGGATTAATATGCGCCTCAGGCGACAAAAAAACTTTCTAATACAAAAAAAGGACTAATACCATGAAAAACATTAATACAAATACAAAAGTAACATTATCAGCAGTTTTATTGAGCATAATTTTTCTACAAGGTTGCACTGGAGTAATCACAAAAGAAGTATTTGCATCAGTAGTTATCGGTGACCTTGGGGCTGATGCAATTAGAACCTCATTTTCAAAAGATGATTTTGGCTTGATAGACGATGGATTAAGAGATAAAAAATCAGTTTATATTGGATTTGATACTTTTTTGGGGGAGGTGAGTGCTAAAGCAGTGTGTGATTCTTTTAAGGATAGCTCTTTAGGCAATAAATACAATTGTCAAATTGTTGCTTTAACAAAAAATGCAAAAGAATATACAAAACTTAGTTATTCAAATCCTGATGTGGATGGCGTGTATTTAAAAATCACGAAATTAGACTTTGGTGTTTTTACTGGCACAACCTATCAGCTAACTTATCAGAATATGTCAAATGGAAAAATCAATAAATTTAAAACACCTGGTTTTTTTAAAAGAAGCCAAATCATTAAATACACCACAGAATATTTAATGCGTTTAGCAAAAAAGGCAAATGATAAAACTAAATAGCATAATACGAATTGCTCTATATGCTCTATATGCTCTATATGCTGCATTTATTTATTTAAATCCAGTACACGCCAGTAATTTTGTTTGCGCTCAAGACCTCGATGGCAATGGAGATATTGACGGTATAGGTGAAAATGCCAGTTGTCAGACTATTGATACTGAGCAGTTTTGCAGTATTGGCGCACAAGTTTGTAATAATATTAGCAATACATATTCCTGCCCAACTGCTGGCAAGAGTTGTGTTGATGTTGGTGGCATTCAAAAATGCTCTATAAACCCCTGCATAGATTTAGATGTTACGCCACCTGAGGATATTACCCCATCTTCGCATACAGAAATTGATGATGGCAAACGAAATGTAGACGGCGCTTGTATGGAGCAACCATTAATGTTTTCAGGGCGTAATTCGTCGTGTAAGTATTCAGGAGTAACTAAAAACTGTTGTAAAAATACAGATACTGTTTATAGAGATTCCTCAGGCAGTATATTAAGCAATAGCGCCAAAAGTCTAGTAATAACGCAAACATATGAAGCCATTTCTGCAGCATATACTGCTTATACTACCTCGCTTTCAGCTGGAGCCACGATTGCAACTTCAAGTGCCGCTGCCTCAGGCGCTGCACAATCTGCATTTGTAGGTGTTGATCCTTATAGTATCGCCATAGCCGTAGCAATACAGGTTATTACAAAAATGATAGCGTGTGGACAACAAGATACCGAGACTGCAATGCTAAATGGATCGGGTTATTGTCATTTTATAGGTACTTTTTGCTCAAAGAAATGGCCTACTGGTTGTGTGCAAAAGTCTAAGAGTTATTGCTGTTTTAATTCAAAACTTGGTCGTATCTTGCAAGAGCAAGGACGAGCCCAAATGGGTAAAGGTTGGGGCAGTCCAACAAACCCATCTTGCGGTGGCTTTACCCCCGATGAGTTCCAATCATTGGATTTTAGTCGTATTGATCTAACTGAGTATTATGGCGACATAAAGTCTAAGGGAGACTCATTAATACAAAAAAATATCACTGATGGTGTTAACAATTATTACCAACAAATACAGAGATAATAAAATAATGAAAATTAAATTTTTTAATTCTATTATTATATTATTATTGACATTTAGCAGTGCCAGTAGCGCCATCACTGTTTCAAAAGGCACGACTTATGAAGTCATTGAGCCCGATCTATTGCTTGAAATTCAACAAAAAGCCAAGCAAGTTGATTGGAAAAAATTACAAAGAAATATGAAACTTGCTCAAGATATAGCCCGCTTACCAATCGCTCAAGAAGATAGATCGTATTATCACACGCCAATTACGACTCTACCGTTTGAAGTTAAAGATAAAAACGGTAAGGTTTTATACCCAAAAGGATTTAAGTTTAATCCTTTGAAGTATACCACTTTGCCCAATCAACTCATTGTATTAGGTTCCCCTAGTCATTTGAAAATGGTATCTAGTCTTTCCTCTTTGGTTAGTCTAGATGACACTTTATTAATTGCCAATATGAATGCTAGAGTGTTTATAGAAAAAACCAACAAGAGGGCTTTTTTGTTAACTAAAAATGCAATTCAAAGATTGGGGGTTAAAAGCGTTCCAGCAGTTATTAGCCAACAAGGCGATAAATTTTTAATTCAAGAATACAAAGTAAGGAGTGAATAATCATGCTCTATTTTAGTCAACTACCGAATCTAGCAATAAATGTAATTGCAATTGCAATTGTAATTAAGGATTTTTTCAAGTGAAAAAGTATTTCAGTATTTTCATTATTTTATTAGGATTGATACCTAATGCTTACGCAGGCAGTTGTTCTGATAGTTTTTTATCAATTCCAACAGAGCTAAATTGGCAGTGTATTTTTCCAATTTCAATTGGTGGCGTGATTGAAATGGATGGTGGTCAAAATATTGGCGATGAAGATATAGGTGATAGTATTTGCGCCTGTGGTGGTGCAAGCCCAACAGTAGGCATTAGTGTTTCATTTTGGGAGCCAGCACGCGTCATTGACACTGTGCGTGATTCTTGGTGTATGAATGCAATTGGCGTGCAACTATCCAATCCTAATCTTGGCATGGGGAATGGCACGATTTCAAGCGATGCAAGTGAGGCAAGCACGCAAATATTTGCACAAATGCACTATTATAAGTTTCCTGTTTGGGCGATTTTAGATATGTTTACAGATTTACCATGCACTGAGGATGTAAGTTTTGACATTGCAATGATGAGCGAGTTGTTGCCAAATTGGAATAATCCAATTTTAGCCATGTTACTAAACCCTGAAGCTTTGGTATTTGGCAATCCAATTGCGCAATTAGCATGCGCAGCAGACTCTGTTGCGGCCGCTACAGGCAACCCTATTAATCATTTGTTTTGGTGTATGGGTAGTTGGGGCAACGCTTATCCATTTACAGGCACAATCGGTGCAACTGATCGAGTACAAGCAAACGCAGGTATTGCCGCACGCAGTATTTATATGATGGGTCGTACTGGTTTACTACTTGATCCTGGCGTTGATGCCTGCGGTAGTGTTTACACACCAATTTGGAAAAAAAATCATTATAAATTGCAATTAATGCGCCCAGTTAAAGACCACGCTTGCCGCCCAATTGGTATGAGCGGTATTGGCTGGACGATGGGGAAAAATAAAATTATTGGTGGCGGTAACTATTCGTGGATGGTATTTAGAAAGGTTAAGTGCTGTGTAGGGTATTCGTTTTAATTAAAAGAAGGAAAATGTCATGAAAGAAAGCATTTACAAAAATTAGCGCCAAGCATGGATAAAATAATGAAAAATCGTCTTTACGTCTTAATATTTTTACTCCCCATACCAAGCGCTTTGTTGGCAAGCGATATCGCTTTGCCTAAGATTAGCAATGATATGCAAAAACTTGCAAAAGAGGCTACTTCAAACGCTCGCATTAAGGCACTTAATGTGCAGAAAGTTGCACCCAAACCTAGTAAAAATCTTATTGATCAAGTTGAAAAATTGGCTAACCAAGCAAAAAAACAAGCAGAAACACAAAAAAATACAGTCAACATTTTGCTCAATAAAACTGTGCGTAACGCTAAATGGAAAGCCAAACAAACACAACTCATTCAAAGCCTTAACAAAACCTTAGATGTTGAAGATGAAGCTAAGCAATCCGAAACCGTTTCAGGGCATAGATTGTATTTGTTTGTCTCTTCGTCTATGCCAAAAAATAAAATGCGCCAATATGCACGACAACTAACCAAATATCCAAACGCTCAAATGATTATGAGGGGCTTTATCGGTGGTGGTAAAAAAATGCAACCTACCATGGCATACATTAAATCTATTATCACTAAAGATGCGCATTGCAATCGAGGTGTTGCTTGCAAAACTTATAAAACTAAATTCAATATAGATCCTGTTCTTTTCCAGCGATACCAAATTACCCAAGTGCCCACTTTGGTATATGTAGATGACATTAGTGGTGGTGGTTATTGTTCCGAAGGAAACACCAAAATTGTTAACACCAAAGGCGTTCATAAATTCATAGGACTTGCACCAATTAAGTACATGGTGAGTGAGTTGGCGGATAAAACAAAGTTATCAAAATTACAATTACTGAAAACAAAATGATGAAATTTTTTAATGCAAAAATTATTGTATTATTTATATCATGCCTTTCATTGCAGGCATTAACAGCAACAGAGATAAAAAAATCAGCGAAGAAAGAGAAAGGCTATTGGAATTACGAAATCATCAATAAAAAAGTAAAAGCAAAAACGCCTCTACCCAAAGCACCACCCCCACCCGTTGCCATGCCAACTAACGAGGTGCTAATGCAACTACACCCCGATCAAATAAAAATATTAGTGCAAACATGGAGAAAACATGCTGTGCACACGATGAATCCACATGATGTTAGCGAGGCTTTGCGAATTCAAGATGTGGCTCGTAAAAAGTCTGCGGCTTATGCTGCTGTTGTTGGGTTCGTTATTCAGCAAAACCCGAATTTAACATTAGCCGATGAAGTGCCCATTACGAATGCTGGCAAGCAAGCACAGTTTGATAGACGAGAACTTGCGATGAACAAACTCATTCTTCGCTATGAAAAGCACTATGGTTTGTTGTATTTCACATCAAAAACTTGTGAATATTGTCGAATCCAAGACGGTGTTTTAACGCAATTTTTGCATGATTTTAATTACACCATCAAAACTGTTGAATTGCAGAAAAATTCAAAACTTGCATTGAAATTTAACATCAAACAAACACCAAGTATTATTTTAGTTAATAAACGCACAAAGAAATGGATTCCAGTAACTTTTGGGGCGAGCTCCCTACCTTCTTTCAAAGAAAATGTTTATCGCGGTATTCGATACATTCAAAAAGAAATTACACCAGCCCAATTCTTTACTAACGAGAGTGATATGGGTACAGGTCTAGATCCAACAAATAAACAGGAGTAAAAATGAGTAATAATTTTACTGAAAGCATTGTAATAAGGCTAACGAGAGAGCAGGCTCTAGCTGTTGAAGAAATTGCAAAGAATAAAAACACCACAAAAACAAGTGTTTTAAGAGACTTAATCATATCAGGATTAGACAACCATACAAATCATGCAAATCTCAACCAAAAGATGCTGGTTGAAATATTAATGATTCTACGAGAGTCAATAAAAGAGGATAAAGCTATTTATACAGACATTTTAAATGCAAGAGATGATTTTAAAAAATTGCATGGAATAAAGTAAATGCAAGAGATGATTTTAAAAAATTGCATGGAATAAAGTAAATGCAAGAGATGATTTTAAAAAATTGCATGGAATAAAGTAAAAAAATAATGAGAAAAGTTAAAGACAATTCAACGATTAAAAATTGGCTTCGTGGTGGTCAAATTGTTGATCATAACATTCGCATGTTTAGGCAAACAGCCAAACGAGTTAGTTTGTTCTCTTTGTTTACTTCCTTGGTCTATGTTGCTGCCTATACCAATATTAACACCAGTAACAACGATCGGACTTTGGTGTTTAATTATTACCAATCATTTTTAATGAATGAAATCTCTGGAGAGCAAGGCGTAAATACTTTTGTTTATAACAATAAATTACTAAAAATAAAGCACTCTAAAGTAATCAGCTCTAATTCTTTTATTAACGCTAAGAATAACTTTAAATCAACACTCCTTGAAGGCTTTATACAGTCTTTGATACTCAGTTTTTTAATCTACATGATTATTAGTTTCTACATTGGAAAATATGGAAAAAATAAACAAGATGATAAATTTTTGCGAGGTGGGGCATTTATTAGCAATCAAGCCTTTACAAAAAGCTTAAAGAAAAAACAAATTAATCAAGATTTGAGACTTGGCGAAGTACCAACACTCAAAGGCATTGAAACTATTCATTTTGAAATTAGCGGAGCAACAGGTACTGGCAAGTCACAAACGCTTAAACATTTAATCAAAGACATTAAAAGTAGAGGCGATAGGGCGATTATATATTCCTCCTCCACTGAATTTATCTCTGAATTTTATGATGAGTCTAGGGATATTATTTTAAACCCCTTAGATGATAGATCGCCAAACTGGAGTATTTGGAATGAAGTTGAAGAAATTTATCACTATGACGATATCGCAGCTTCACTCATTCCTGATGTTGAAGGCGATCAGGGCGATCCTATTTGGAAGGGAGCATCTCGTTTGCTGTTTGCAGATATAGCACGCAAACTTAAAGAAAACGGCGGATACTCAACAAGGCTATTTATTGACAGTCTTTTAATCATATCTAATGAAAAAATCAAAAAAATCATTAACAACACACTCTCAACTATTATTTTTTCTGGCAATGAAAACAAAATAGCCGACAGCGTCAGATTTACATTAGTAGAGAGCATTAAATCCTTAAGATTTTTAACCAATGATAGAGGGAGTTTTAGTATTAGAAAATGGGTCAAAAATGAAAAAAATGAAAAAGAAGAAAAGAATAGCGGCTTTGTATTTATTAGCTCACTTGGCGATCAACATGAAGTATTAAAGTCATTAATCAGTTGTTGGATGGATATCTTTGCCTCAAGCATACTCTCATTGCCTGAAGATAAAGATCGTCGAATCTGGTTAATTATTGACGAATTACCCAGTTTGAATAAACTCAAATCCTTAAAAAGGATATTGGCAGAGTCTAGAAAATATGGCTGTTGTGTTGTTATTGGTTATCAGAGCTATTCTGAGGTGGAATCTATTTATGGCAAGAAAGGTGCGGAGTCTTTATCTGATTTAACCGCAAGCAAGATATTTTTTAGATCCAATGATTATTTTAACGCCAATCATACTTCCCAACAGTTGGGCAAAGAAGAAATTAAAACCACGAATGAAAATCTAGCCATGGGCGCGCACCAGGGTCGTGATTCTATTTCTATTACCGAAACTGAAAAACAAAAAGAATTAGTTTTACCCACAGAGATAACCAATCTTAAAAATTTACATGGATTTTATCGCCTCCCAGGCAATCACCCTGTTGTAAGTTTTAAACAAACATTGTTTAAGAAAGGAAAAATTCAAGTTGATGGATTTGTTAATAGCAAGAAGACAAATCATATTTATATGCTTGAGGGTGGTTCAGACGATAGTGACAACCTTGGTGGAAGCCTTAGTGGAAACCTTGGCGACAACCTTAGTGATAACCTTAGCGACAATCTTAGCAACAACCCTGATGATGTTGAAATTGACCTTACAGAAACGAATTTTAACTCTGTGCCAGATTATGTGGCTATGGAAATACCGCTTGATAAAGAGCAATATTCTTCAAATCTTAACACTAATGTTAAGACATCACAAGATGAAAATGAAGGTGAAGGTGAAGGTGAAGGTGAAGGTGAAGGTGAAGATGAAAAAGTGGAACAATCAATTATGTCACGAGGACTTGACTAATGTTGACTATATCTAAAATATCAACTCAAGGCTCTGGTTATTACGGCAAAGACAACTACTATACTAAAGGCGAAGAAGCAGCAGGACAATGGTTTGGCAAAGGTGCAGAGCGCCTTGATTTGTTCACTAATAGCTTAATTGATGAAAAAATGCTGAATGTGGCAAGAGGATCAGTTAACAATGATAAATTCGACGCCATGCTCAAGGGAAATTTCAACGGAATAGAATTAGGCAGAATAGAAAACGGAAAAAAAATTCATCACCCTGGCTGGGATCATACCTTTAGTGCGCCAAAATCAGTATCTATGTTGGCTTTAGTAGCTGGAGACGAGAGGTTAATTGAGGCGCATGATAAAGCAGTCGATTATGTGTTGCATTATATTGAAGACAATTTGGCTGAATCTAGATTTCGTCAGGGTGAGGCAATTGAAACTAAAAAGACGGCTAATATTATTGCTGCTAAATTTAGACATGACATATCACGAGACAAAGATCCGCAATTACACACACATGCAGCTATATTGAATGCAACATTTGGAGGCAATGGAGAGTTACGCAGTTTAGATTCGCCTGCACTTTATGAACATAAAATGCTGGGAGGGGCATTGTACCAGTCAAAATTAGCCTCTATTGTGAAAAAACTCGGCTATGAAGTTGAGATTCAGGACAAAGCCACATTTGAGATAAAGGGAGTGGATAAAGACCTCATAAAAAAAGCTTCAAAACGCCGCATGGCTATTATAGAAATGCAAAAACAGCAAGGCACTAGTGGCGCTATAACCGCGCAATATGCTGCACTTGCAACACGCCCTGAAAAAGAGGAATTATCTTATCAAGAAAAACAAGCGCTTTGGAGGCATGATTTTGGTAAAAAAGCCATTAATAAAATGATTGTATTTTCTAATCAAGCACTTAAGAAACCAACACTCACTCAAGAGCAAATTAAACAACAAGATTTGGAAGCGCTAAAAGCTGTGAATAGTGCTGTGCGACATTTATCTGAAAATGAAGCCGTATTTAAAGCCATTGATATCGCTAGAGAGGCGATTGTTGGCTCTCTTGGAAAATGCTTGCCATATCAAATTAAACAAGCAATTAATGCGAAAATTGAACATGCTGAATTATTACACGCAAAAACCACTGAAATAAAAATATTGAACAACAAGCCAAGAGATGTTCAAAAGCGTGCTTACACAACACCTGAGCTAATAGAAAAAGAAAAATTGTCTCTTAAAATAATGAGAGAAGGCAGAAATCAAATTGAGCCAATTGTTGCTAAAGATTTATCACTTAATCGAGGCGATATTTTTACCAAAGGGCAAACCAAAGCCGCAATAGAAATTTTAACCACTAAGGATAGATTTATTAATATCCAAGGTTTTGCTGGAACAGGCAAGACTTATATGCTTGAAGAGGTTCTAGAGCAAGCAAATAAACACAAGGTTAAAGTTATTGGAATGGCGCCAAGCAATGCAGCTGCAAATGTACTCAAAAAAGAAACAGGCATAGAGTCAAAAACTGTAAAAAAACATTTAATGAGTGGATTACAAAAACTTAACAAAAAACCTGGACAACAGGAAACACCTCAACCACCTAAACAAAGAGAGTTATGGGTCATCGATGAATCAAGTTTTCTTTCAACAAGCCAAGTACTCGCCATTACAAAACTGGCAACAAAAGAAAATGCTCAGGTTGTTAATCTAGGCGATGGCAAACAACTTTCGGGCGTTGAAGCAGGTAAGCCATTTATTGTTAGCCAACAAAAAAAATATGGACTAACAACCATCAAGATGGATGAAATTATCAGACAGACAAATACCGAACTAAAGCAAGCAGTTTATAGCGCAACAAAAGGAGACATTCATTCTTCATTTGCAAAGATTAATAAAAACATCATTCAAGTGCAAGACAATCAAGGAAAAGATTTGCCCGTGTTAAGGCGAAAAATGATGGCTGAATCTTATCTTGCAATGACACAAGAAGAGCGAGCCGATACTTTGGTCATTAGCCCTGCAAATGAAGACAGATTTGATGTTAATGAGCACATAAGAAAAGGCTTAAAAAACGATAACACACTTGGCAATAAATCAATTCAAAGTACAAATTTGGTTAATAAAAACTTAACCACTGAAGCCAAAACAAAATCTTACAATTACCACGAAGACAATGTTGTTCGTTTTAATCGTAGTTACAAGAAACTGGGTATTGAAAAGAACAGCTACTTGAGAGTTTTTAGCATTGATGTTGATAAAAATGAATTAACTTTGATAGCCAAAGACAACCAAGAGGTTATTTGGAATCTTGAAAAATACGCCAGCAAAAATGTTGAAGTTTATAACGAGAATCAGCGTGAAATTCGCATTGGCGAAGAATTGTTTTGGCGTAGATCGGGAGGCACTAAAGACAACAAGCGCCATACTAATGAAAAAATTAAAATTTTAAACATAAATAGATTTTCTAAAAGCGTTAAGTATGTTGACCTAGAAACAGGTGAATCACAATCAATGCGCCTTAAAGACTTTGAAAACAAGCACTGGGAATATTCTTATTGCCTTACCGCTCATCAAGCACAAGGACAAAGCAGTAAAAAAGTAATGATTAATCTCGAATCTTGGCGTGGTAAGTTATCAAACCAACAAGCATTTTATGTTGAGATTTCAAGAGCCAAAGAAGAGGCGATTATTTTTACCGATGATAAAGACAAAATACAGCGCCAACTCACGACCAAAACTGGTGAAAAAGAAAGCTCATTTGAGCAAGTGATTGATAAAAGATCCAATCAATCAAGCGATATTTACGCCAAACAAAAAGGTTTAAAAACTAGCGAAGAATTTAAGCAAGAACAACAACAAGCACTTAGAGATAAAACAGACAAATACCTCAAGTCTTTATCAGCAGATGAGATGAAAAAACTTGAAAATGAATATCGTAAAACTACCCCTAATACCCTGTTAAAAGGATTTGATAAAGCCAAGAGTGGCAGTAGAATGAAAGAGATTTATCAAGGTCAAATTAGACTTTACGTTCAAGAAAATAGAGTCAGTCCACAAGAAAATACAATCACAACACAAGAACAAAATAAAGTTACAACACAAAAATTACAAACATCAATGGAGGTAAGCCGATGAATATTTTAAACAATATTTTTAGTAAAAAATATTTCAAATCAATTCTTAAGAAATATTTTTTTGAATTGTTTACTCTTACAGGGTTTGTTGTAATAAGTTTGTTTATGTTAAGTGGACAAGTTAAAGCCAGTTGGATGGATGATTGGGTCAGTCAATCAAGTAGCTCTGGTCCAAGTTATTTTGAAGGGCAAAAGCGTGGGTATGCAAATGGAGGTAGTTTTTCTTTGCGTTATCGCAACTCTAAAGAGTATTTGTTTAGTATTCAAAAGCCTAGATTAAAATCAGGTTGCGGAGGTATTGACCTTTTCTTAGGCGGGGTGAGCTTTATGGATCCTGAATATCTTATGCAAAAATTACAAGGCGCTATACAAGCAGCACCAGCGATAGCATTTGATTTGGCGCTAAAAACGATGGCACCTGAAATCTCGGATTCTATAAAAGCATTTGAAAAAATAATCAATGAGTTAAATGGCATGCAAATTAGCGAATGTAGTATTGCCAAAAAAATCGCAACAGGAACTCGCCTAGATAAAGGGTTTGGAGAAATTTTAAGCTTGTTTGATTCCAAAGAGTCTGCCAAAGATGCCACTTCTAAAAACTTTGTTAATTCCAAGGAACAACAAAAGAACAATCAAAACAAGCCAACAAAAGAACAAAAGAAAAGCGTTGAAGGTTGTTCAGATACATTCAAAAGAGTATTTACTCAAAATGGCTCAGTGTTAGAGCATATTGCTGATACTAAGGGGTTAAGCCAATATGCGGACTATATGCGTGCTTACCTGGGCGATGTCATTATTAATTATGCTGACAATCAGTATTCAAATAAGCCTGTTGAGGCTTGCGCCAATCAAGATGTCACAAAGATTGATGATATTGTCACAGGCAGTGCTATCATTCGACCTGTGGATGGCAGTGACTGTAAGCCATCAGGAGATGTTGCGTTGTTAAAAGTTGTTGCAGATAGAATGAGATCAATTGCAACAAAGATTAAAAACAAAGCAAGTCTTACCACTGATGAGACCAAGTTTTTGAATTCAATTCCTTTTGATATATTTGCCTCACTTAATTATGCGGTTATAACGGATACGCAAGAGGTATTAATTGACAATTTTAAAGACATTATCGCTCGTGCTATGGCGTATGCCATGGTTGATGATTTAGTGTCTAATATTAATGAGCTTATCCGTGTTGCAAAATCACAATCAAGCCAAGCCAATGATGGCGCTAGCATACTTACTTGCGAAGTATCCATCATAACACCATTGTTGGACAAAGTAGTTGCATTAAACACCAGAGCACTTGAATTGCAAAAAGCAATTAGAGAAGCTCGATACGAGTTATCAAAAGAGGTAAACAACAATATGGAATTTAATAGAAATATGTCTAGAGATGTTAAAAATAAATAATAAAAATAAATAATAAATAAAAATTAACTGGAATTTGTAATGAAAAAAATACTTGCAATAATCTTAACCCTGTTCATAGTGCCAGAGGTACTAGCACTTGATATGGAATATTATGCACCCAACGGACTGCCAACAGTTGCCGAGGCTTTTCAACGAATGGCATTGATTTTTAGTGATGGTGATTATTTTTCAGCGTACGGTATTTTTGTCATGGTTGGTATGTTTCTTGCGATAGCGAATAATTATGTTGTTAAGCCATCAAGTGGCGGAGCTTCGTCGAATTACTCTTGGATAACACCAGCAATCATTGGCACTATTTTAGTGTTTGGTTTAGTAGTTCCTAAAGGCACCATTCATATTTACGATCCAGTTAAAAATAATACAATAAGTGTACCTGGCATCCCTGATGGCGTTGTCTTAATTGCTGGTTTGTTTAACTTGCTTGAACGCAAGATGATTGACATCACTGATACGGCTAGTGCCTATCCTTATAGCAAAAATGCAGACGGTATTAACTTTACGATGTTTTTAAATGCAATTCAAGAGGGTAAAAACAACAAGAAATATTTTTTACAAAAAGATGTTAAAGAATATTATTCTAAGTGCGGCAGACTATCTATGGCAATTACAGGCACAAATTTTGAAGATTTTAGAAGTGGCATTACATCCCCTTATGCGGTTTTATCTGAGTGGATTCATCCCAGTGTTTGGGTTAATATGTATAACGGTAATCGCACACTTAATAATATGACCTGTACTGAGGCATGGAATAATGTCTTAAAGGACGCATTGGCTGCTACTAATTTTACAGAAGAGGTTGAAAGTGCATGTACAGCAGGTGGTTTTGATGTCACAAACATTGCACAAAGACAACGGTGTTTTGAGATAATTGGTCAGGCTAATCAATTTTTTGATGTGACTTCCACTTCTGCCACTAATCTTATCCGTGAAGCATTTATTAATGAGACCATCCTTAAAAAAATAAACGAAGATGAGCCAGAGGCAGCGCAACGCTCTTTATTAGGTCGACAAATTACACTTCAAGGACTAGGATCACTTAATGCAGCACAAGACACCCAAGTAAACAACAAGGCAGTCATGACGGCAATTATTCTTGGCTTAATCCCCTTGCTATCGTTATTTTTTGTAACACCGTTATGGTTAAAGGCACTTAAATTTATAGCGGGGGCTATGCTTTGGCTTACCACTTGGGGTATTACTATGGCAGTTGCACATGCTGGAGTGATGGACGCTGCTATAGCAGTAACTGATGAGCTGGTGCGTCACAAAATGGGTTTAGATGCGTTTATGTTCGCTGAGACTGATGCGATAAAAGCCTTAATGTTGTTTGGTAAAATGCAATCTAATTCAATAATGATGGCGACCGCTGTTGCTATTGGTGTGTATGGTTTTGGTAGTTATGCCATGGCTGGGCTTGCACAAGGTATGGCACAAGGTATGCAAAACACAGGAGAGAGGGCAAGTTCTCAGACAATAACATCTGAGGGAAGATCTAGCATGAGGCGAGGTCTGTCAACATCCTTGGCGGATGCAGGCACTGTTCAAGGATCATCAGGTCCAAGTGAATCCATGGGCACTGGAGGGGGATGGAACAGTTATGCTGGAATGAGTAGCATGGATACTTATAACGCTGGAATAAATCAAAATACAGGTGAGAATTTACGACATTCTGAAAGTGGCGTTGGAGGACAATCCATGCAAACTGCCGATGCCAAAGCAGGTGAGATTACTGGTGCTAACGCTGGTCGTAAACTTGTGGCAGATTCTAATGATGTTAGCAACTTGCAACAGTCCCATACCACAGCTAAAACTCAAACTATTGGCACTCAAACTTCTGCCGATTCCGCCAAAATAACGCAAGAAAATTTAGGCAAAGGCGATCAAGTAAAAGGTGCTGATAAAATTGCAGAATCTAATCAAGGTCAATTCCAAGGCAAAGTGCAAAAAGCACAATACATAGCTGAAATGACAGGACAAGATGGCAACAACTCCGATGTGATTCGCAGTATTGGTCAAAATATGGCACTCAATAACGGCGCTTACGCCATGTCAGGAGAAAGTATTAAAAATAGCGGTGTATGGGATAAACTTAGCAATCCACAACAAAATGCACTTGATTCAAAAACCAATTACAGCATTACCACAACTTTTGATAAAGATGGTAATCTTAATGACAGTATTGGTGTTACTGCTGGGGTTAATGTTAGAGAAGATAACAGCACAGTTAAAAACAAAGATAATATCGATTCATCGGTTAACAGAGTTGATGCCCACACTGATTTTGGCGCTGCAACGCTAGGCACAGCAATCAGCAATATAAACAGCCCAACTACCAGTCATGGGCAGGCAAGCGCAATCAAAGGCTTTAATAATTTGGTGGATCATTCTGTTCGAGGTGAAGGCGACTTCAATGAGCAAGAAAGAAGAACGCTTGAGAATGCTACAACTGGGTGGTGGAAGTCTAATGGGGTTGACTTTACAGAGAATAAAACAGACTCATCAACTAAGTCCATAACAGAAGGTGTAAGTATAGATTCTGGTAGAGCTGTTTGGGGTAAGGCTGTTTCTTTGATGTTTGGCACTACTGGTTCTATTGGGGTGAACGCAGAGCAAGCAACTAGAGATACAGAGCAAATGACATTTAATTCACTTAACGAAGTCTCTAGTAAATTTATTGATGTGGCAAATGGCGACAGTCAAAAATATGCCGATCTGGTCAGTGGTTTTGATGAGCATGTGCGTGAATTAAGAGAAAAAAACACTAGTAGTAATACAGGTGTTACGAATAATATTAATAATGATGCAGATGATATACTTGACCAAGAAAAGGAAGAGGGTAATGGTAAAAAATTGACTCGAAGGGGTTACAGATAATAACCAATCTATACAATGGGTATATATACCCATTGTATGTAAATATGTAGTTAAAAATTATGTTTACGATCAATGCATTGCTTTGTAGGAACGATAATTTTCTTTTTACATTTTGTCATTTTCTAGACTACAACCATATATCGATGAGTATCCTGTCATATTGTATTTATGCAATTCACTGTTATTATACGAATACATGGATTCTGTATTGTTCCCATCAACAAGACATCCACTTTGAGGAAAGCGCAAGAAACCACAAATTGTGATACCAACACCAATAAAGGTAAAAATATTAGTATCCCCATTGTAAGCATAAGCGGTTATAACAGCTGCAAAAACCAAGCCACCAATAAGCATTATGCCACCTTGGATTCTGTGGCGTTTATTGATAATCTCTTGATTTTTCATATTTTCGGTCGGCTCAATCGCTTGAATTTGAGGGTATATAATGTATTCGTTTGTATTCATGATTTTATTATGGCGTGAATGTAATTAACGACCACTAATCCTTTTATTATAAGTATGTTGGCTCTAGTGTGGCTTGTTAACCAAATCAGTTATTAGGAATTTTCTAACAACTAAACTTTAGTTACATGCATACCAATTTAAAGCATCATCCCAAATTAGATGGTTATTGCTTAGTAGGCGAATTTGAATTTTGTCAGTATCCTTAACAAACCTTTCAGTAAAGCCTGCTTCATTTGTATACCCTTCATCAGCTTTGCATATTTTTGTCCCAACTTGAATTACTTGATTGTAATTGTCCTCATGTCTTGCCAATTCCTTCATTTGTTTTTTATGCTTTTTGCCATAACTAAGATTAACGTAGGTCTTGCCTCGAAGCTCCCAATTTGGGTGAAATTCATAATGTTTTTGCCCGCAACCATATCTGTCACTTTCACACATGGTAAAAAAACTATCGGCTGATTTTGGCTTATACCATATTGGTTTACCTAGCTGAAAGTCATGAATGCTAAAGTAACCTAACTCTTTGTATTTCTCTGGGGAGCAAATAATGGCTGAGTTACTGCAAGCGTCATCTATTTTTTTACTAATTGGATCAAGTATAGCTCGATTAAATTTTCCTGCCGCCTCATTAAGTGAGGTACAACTCTGTAATAAAATTGCACTTAGTACTGTTGTCATTAATATTATTTTGGTGTTTATATTTTTCATTTGATTTATCTATTTTTTGCATATTATATGTCAATCACCTGTGACGCTGTGTACATAATTCTAAGTGGCATTTGATGCTGTTCTTTTATCTCGCACACACTGCGCTCGTTTTCTACATGGCAAATACTTGATCAGGTAAACCAACACCAGTAAACAAATTTAGGATCAACATTATTGACTCTCAAGTGCCGCAAAACATTTCATGTGTTATGGCACTTCAGCGTAGCGTTTAGCAGTAACCACAAGGTCTCTATACTCATGAAGATACTCTCTTATTCATATGAGCTATTGTATTTATCTTTTTTTCATTTTCATAATATTCTTACCCTTTACTAACTTATAGCCCTTAAAACAGCATTGTAAATTAAAATATCTTGAGTAATACTTTCTTGCCCTATCAAGAATATTTTCATTTCCTTGAGTCTCGTTTGATTAATTTCAAACGATCGCTTTTTAGCATCTACTTTAATTCTTTTAAATTGGATATTATTATCATTCATAACCTCATTCAAGCACTTGTCTAATAAGTCTCTATTCGTAGAATTAGTGGTAACTGATTTTAATTTGAATTTTTGAATTTCACTGTCGGTAAGGTAGGTAATTCTAAATACCCTGCCTTCCATTTTTTGAATAATTTTTTGACCTTCTTGGGTTGGCTCTTTAACGCTTAACATTCTAATAACTCCTTTTTAATGAGATTAATTTCATCTTGTGCTTTTTTATCTTGAGTGTGAAAAACAGTTTTACCATTAGAAATACTGGCTGGATAAGATATGCGGTTAACAATTCTAGTGCTAAAGATTGGTAAAACATATTCCTTTAAAACCTCAGTCACTTCATTTGCCAGATTTGTATTGTTAATTGCTTGAGAGATAATAAATGCGGCGTGTAAGTCTGCACCAATTTCTTGTCGTTGTTTAATGATGGCTACCAGGTCACTGCTTGCCCATAAGTCTAGTGATGAAGGTTTAACTGGAATTAATACGGTGTCTGCACATTTAACAGCTGCTGCCATGTGTGAAGATAACTGTGGTGCGCCATCAATAATAACAAAATCATATCCATTGGTGACAGCTTTAATGTCTGTTGCTAGGGACGCACGATCTAAGCCTACAACAGGAACGATAGCACCTTCTGTTTCGTTATTCCAATCTCTTGCTGAACCTTGAGGGTCTGAATCAACAATTAAAACCTTATACCCATCTTGTTTTAACGCATAAGCAAGATTTATTGTCAGTGTTGTTTTACCAACACCGCCTTTTTGATTGAGTATTGCGATTGTTTTCATTATGCATCCCCCTTGTGTTCTATTTGAACAAGGTTATTATACAAAATAATTCTTTAATTTAAGAATTATTTTAATAAAATAATTTTTGCATTAAAGAATTATTCTAACAGCCCCTCTAGTATAAGAAATTTTGAAAAGTTATTAGAGGTTTTTGGTGGTAAATAGTTAGCTTGTTCTAAATAATAAAGTTTAGATTGTTGTCTGAAATTGTGTGTGTTTTATAACATTGCTTGCTTTAAAATCTGTGGCAACAATTTGCCCCGTTTGGGCTATATGCCCCACCATTGGAATATAGCCCTTATTGCCTTTATTAAGTCCATTGAGTATTCGCTTTGTTGGCAATGACTTCACTGGCATCAATATCAAGGGTGATATTTTTACAGTTATTGAGTGTGGCTTTAAGAAGCGTTTTGTTTGTCTTTGGCAATATGAACAGTATCGTTTAGACATTCACCGCCCTCATGTTGGCTCAGTACCAAGGTATTAATTAAAGGTTGAGGCTTTAAGGGCGCAATTACTGCCCGATGCGGGGAAGTTCTGATCTATTGTTTTTGATAAATCCAATACTTGGATAGTATGCGCTAGTGCAATAAGCCCAATACGAGAGGTCAAAAGTTCGTTAGTTGTATCAAGCTTGTAGTTTAAAATGTTCATAAACGCATAAAGTTTGGTTGGTTAATTAGGGGCTTGGTTGCCTTTGGTTTTCACATAATGGGTGAAACTGTTTTTTGGTTGAAATCATTATGCCAGTTGGGGTTTGTGTGTGTTTTTGGTTTTTATTTTTGGATTAGGAGTACAGGATTTGTTTGCACAGGAGCGATTGTATGAGTGATAAAAATGTTAAGAAAATGACGCTTGACGAATTAAGAGCAGAATTGAATGATAGTGATATTCATACTAGAAAAATTGAAATTTGTACTCAAATTATTGAACTTATTCCAGAAGAGGCAAAAGATGATAAATCTAAGGCTTTTCATAATCGTGGCAATATTTATATGAGTTTAGGCGAGTACCAAAAAGCTATCAATGATTATGATCAAACTATTGCCCTTGACCCAAAAAATGATAATGCTCTTAGTAGTCGTGGCGCTGCTTATTTTGGTTTAGGCGAGTACCAAAAATCTATTAATGATTATGATCAAGCTATTACCCTTAACCCAAAAGATGATAATGCTTTTAGTAATCGTGGCACTGCTTATACCTATTTAGGCGAGTATCAAAAAGCTATTAATGATTACGATCAAGCTATTACCCTTAACCCAAAAAATGCTGAGGTTTTTGTTAATCGTGGTATTACTTATGCCCGCTTAGGCGAGCATCAAAAGGCCATTAAAGACTTCAATCAAGCTATTAAACTCGATCCAAAAAATGCCAGGGCTTTTTATCATCGTGGTAGTAGTTACAGAAGGCTAAGAAAAGAAGAAGAGGCGATTAAAGATTTTAAAAAAGCAGGAGCGTTAGACCCTAGTACTCCTGCTGACGAACAAATAAAATTAATAGAAAAAGAACTTTCAGAGAAAATTAAGAAAACGCAAGCAAGCAATAAAGAAGTGCAAAATTTTCAAGAAATCTTAGCGGTTTTAAAGGAAGAACATAAAAAGGAAGAAGACCGATGGTTTGAATGGAGCAAATGGGCAGTTGTAGCAACTTTGGTGGTGATTGCCATTGCCATTGGTTTTTCCAAGAGTAGCGACACTTATATTATTTATGTTTTTTCTTCTATTGTTACATTTGCCGTCATTCGCCAATACACCAACGCCAAGGCATTGCGTATTGAAGCAAGTAATCGTGTGGCAATGTCAAAAATGTTTGAACAAGTGAAACATGAAAATGATGACGCATACCGACAAGAATTTTTACCCAAGCTGGCAGATGCCATTGCGTATTCCACCATTAAAGAAAAAAATAATACCGATGGCTTGGTGGAAAAAACAATTAACGGACTTGAAAAATTAAGGAAATAACCTGTTTTATCTATGGCGAATTCAACCCATACCGCAAAATACAGAGAAAGAAGCAATACTTAAGCAGATGGAACAACAAATACAGCATCAAGATATGATTGAAAAAAGCGACTATGAAACCCCTTTTAATAACGGCAATAAATTCCCGATGGGTGAGACCCCTATTTTGGTAGAAAAAATTACCATCAATGCCTATAAAAATAACAATACTACCCTTATTTTTGAAGGTGATAATGAGCAAAATATTAATCTCAACCTCAATCCACAACTGCTGCTCAACCTATCTAATTTACTTACAAAAGTTATGCTAAGCACAGATTGGAATATAGGCTCAATAGAAAAAAACAACACCCTCATCTGCGAAAATCAAAACAAACTGGCACTACATTAATGGCTAATAACAAGAAAGTATCACAACGATTATTGACATTGGAACATAAATTAGAACGGCAATCGGACGCCATTAAAAACATACAAAAAAATGTAGACAACACCTTTAAAAATGTAGACAACGCCTCTAAATATCAAGATTTAAGGCAAGATGTTTTAAAGAGCCAAGGAAATGTAATTACTTGGTGGTTAAGTGTAATCGGTATCGTTTTGATAATATTGACGACATTTGCTGGATATGAGGTTATTGTGATTCAGGATAATATTGATTCTTCTAAGGAACTTCTTAAAAAATCTAAAAGCACATTAATAGAAATTCAAACACACGAAAAAAATGCAAAAAAAATGGTGAGGAAAACTGAATCTAGTGCAAGACAAGTGGAGAAACAAATACCCCGTCCAGGGGTGAAATGGAGCAAAAAAACAAAACAAGAAGTTGAAAAATTTGGCACAAAATTTCAAAAACTAAGATCAAAAATAGAGCAAGAAAATTATAAGACAGCAATTGACCTATGGAAATATTTTATCGGCCACGCTTACTATGAAAATGATAAAAAAAATATATCGATTGGTTACTTAAATCTTGGTCATTCTTATAGTGAATTAAAAGAGTATCAAAAAGCCATTGATGCTTACAAAAAAGTCATTAAGATTGATCCTAATGATTATAAGGCTCAT